>ERZ778497.1073-NODE-1073-length-19300-cov-6.813666_pt1 | contig 19300 bp, 19 predicted proteins | sample MGYA00509938_ERZ778497 | MGnify/ENA primary metagenome ERZ778497 (study PRJEB29527, sample SAMN07138969) | mouse gut metagenome | material: feces | host: mouse | place: China:Nanjing | collected 2016-01-25 ... | reverse complement strand
AAGTATCTCACAGACAGGGGCCTTTAACTATACGCGGTTCTTTTTCCCGCTTACGTTTCTTTTTCAAATTCATTACTAATAATAATGAAAAAAGATCTGTTCCGCTTTTAAAGAAAGGGAACAGATCTTTTATTTAAAGCTCTATTTTACATGTATTTTTTCTTTCGTCAGTCCTTCGCGGGCAAGAAGCGTTTCGAGGACCGAAATGTCGGAAGCTACTTCCATCGAAGTCATTTCGAACAGGTCGTCATACATTTTCGATAAAGCGTAATTCAACGTGTCGAGCGTGTTTTCGATTTCCTGTTTCGATTTGCGGATATTTTCTCCCGGGGTCGGGTAGCTGGAAAGCTCCACATACGTTTCGAGCAGCTTGTCGATCGAAGGCAGGTAATACTTTGTCAGATTTTTTGCTTCGTCGACTTCCTGCGGATTATCCTGAATAAATGTAAGAATGTGTCTGATATTGTTTTCGAGATCTGTCAGCTTCTGTGAAATGACCGGGTCTTTGATCACATCGTTATAATGGCGGATCCTGAGCAGTGCTTTTTCTCCTTCCTGAATAAATTCAAGGGCTTCCGGGGGAAGCGTTTCGTCCTGGGCGTGGGGCCTGGAATTTTCAGGATGAGGAATATCGGGCAGCTTGGATGCTTCATATGCCTCGTTCGTACTGTAGAACGTGTTTTTCTTCTGGTTTACATGGCCCTGCAGGAAAAGGCCGTCGGCGATCATATCGTGCAGATCGGCAATTGTCGCTTCATTGGTGCTGTATACCGATTCAGCAAGGACCGGGATCGGGATCATATCGCTGCTTGTCAGCTGGGATATGTACACATGGAAACGGCGCATATACTGGTCTTTTTTCTTCTCGGTCGAGTGTCCGGCGATCCCGAGGATCAAAAAGATGAAAAACGGGACGGCGATCAGTGCTGTAGCGCCGATCGCTGCCTTCCCGGCCGCCCATCCTTCGATCAGAAGGATAAGTATGGAAAAGAGAGCGAATACGCCGGTACCGATCCCGCCGATCATGCTGAAGATCCGATACAAGGTCATGTTGTTTTTGATCTTCTTTTCCAGCTTTGAAATTTTCTTGATATTGTATTTTCTGTTGATCTTGGATCGTGAATCCGCATTGGTGTATTCCCGGATCTTTTTGTTGATCATTTTTGTGGTGGAACTGACCGTTTTTTCGATCGAATTGTTCAGTTCTGTGAAATCAAGCGTATCCACCGCATTTTTTATGGAATGGCTGATGCTTTTGCCAATATCCATCCAATCGTTTTGACTCATATGAATTCCTTCTTTCATTGTTTTCATTTTACCATACCAGAGAGCTGGTTGGGCATGATTGTTATTATATTTATGCGTTGGGATTACAATAATGACATGAAGTTTTATGACATTTTACAGATGGATCCGGCACAGATCCGCGCAATGATCGCAAAAACAGAAAATGCAAAGGAGAAGAGAAAATTAAGAGCTGGTATGTATGCACGCTCGTTTTTGATCGTGGTTTTTGCGGTGCTGTTTATCGGGATCTTTACGGCATTGTTCGGAAGCGGAAACAGTGCGATGGCCGTTTCGATCTTCTGTATCCTTTTAGCTGTGCGTTTTGTCGATTACGGGTACCGTATACAGGATGCCCTTGTCAACATGTTCATCGTCTTTGCCATTCTGACATTTGTGCCTTCTCTCGCTTTGCCGCTGCCATGGCCGGCACGTTGGCTGATCTATTTTGCCTCTCTTCTTGTCATGCTCATCATGACAGCAGAAAAACCGCACATGGGCAACGGGGGATTGTATACGTTCGCTTTTATTTTTCTGGCAGGCAATCCGGTCCACGGACAGGTGCTCATGCAGCGTGCCCAGATGGCATTTCTCGGCTTTTTGATCTGTGCCTGTGTCTACTGGCACAATCATAGATCAAAAGACAAAAAAATCACTTTTGCCAATGTCCTGAAACGGTTCGATCTGTATACTTACAAAACGCAGTGGCAGCTGCGTCTGGCGCTGGGAATCAGTGTCCTTCTGTGCATCTTCACTGTTTTTCATCTCGAACGGTACATGTGGGCAGGATTCGCGGCCGGATCGCTTCTTTCGGACGCGGATGTAGAGTCAAACATTCATGAAAAGTTTTCGAACCGTCTGCTTGGCGTGATCCTGGGATCCGCTTTGTTTTACATGATCTATCTGATCGTTCCGGCTCGTTATTATTTTCTGATCGGCCCTGTCGGAGGTATGTGTCTTGGCCTGTGCTCGAAGTATACATATAAAACGGTCTTGAACTGCTTTGGCGCACTGGCTCTGGCAGCAAGCATGTACGGGATCGGCAATGCGGTCCTGCTCAGGATATTTGATACGCTTGCCGGAATTTTCGGCGCACTGCTGTTTTTCTATTTGTATGACCGGTTTATCCTCCACAAATTTCTGCCGAATCGGTCGTATGTTTCGAAAAAAGAAAAATAATAACCTGTTAACCCTCTGAATTCCCGTTTTTCTTGTACGAATAGTATGTTAAAATGCATGATATGAGAAAAACAGAAAAAAGGGACAAGACCGGACATATCCGGAAGATCCAGTATACCGCAATCAGTTTCCTGATCGTTATGATCGCGATCGTGGCAGCGGTTATGGTCAATATCCGTCATCTGTACGGACAAAAAGAAGATGAAAAACAGGAAAAGATCCAGATCGTGCAGACTGAACAAGATCACAAGGACATCACCCGGCTCAGGGAACAGCTGATCCAGTATATCAAAGAAAACGAATCAAGCCGGGAGGATGTCGGGTTTTATATCGAGGATCTCGAATCAGGAGATTCCATCGAACTGAACGGAGACCAGCTGTATGTGGCCGCCAGCACTTACAAGCTACCGCTTGCAATGGTATATTATGACCATATCAACGCTGGCGAAATGAGTGCCGAAGAATATGAGGACCTGCTGAATTCCATGATCGTAAATTCAGACAATGAAGCGGCAGAATATCTTTTCGACAATCTGGGCGGCTATGATGAGTTCAAACGTCTTATTGCCTCCTATGATGATGAGCAGGAAGCCGATCCGGCCTATGTCAGCTATGAGAACGAGTTCACACCGCGAAATATGGGACATATCCTGGGCTATCTCTATCATCACAAAGATGCGTACGATCCATTGATCAAAAATATGAAAGCGTCGATGCCCGGACAGTTTCTTGACAGAAATCTGAATATTTATTTTGCCCAGAAATATGGATCGTATGACTGGAGCTATAATGCGGCCGGTTTGTCGCTGACAGGACATCCGTATTCGATCGCGATCTACACGACGCTAGGCGACGCAGGAGAAACAGTGATCGGCGATATGAACGAAATCTGTTTCCGGTATTTTAACGACTCTGAGGAATAATGTCTTTATTTGTCTGCCTTCTGGTAATGTTTTCCAAAACCTTTAAACTATTGGGAAAGATGCTATAATGGAACCATGTTAAAAGATAGTGAAATCATGGAAATCGCTGAACCTTTGATCGAAGTATTGAAAAAACTGGAAAGTCAGCTGGATACGGAATTAATGGAGGTGCCTACGATTCGCTTTATGAAAAATCCGGACTTGAAAGAATTTATGATCGGCGACTATACTCTCGACGAGGAATCTGTGCGCCAGATCGAAGAGTACATTCAGGAAGAAATCGAGAGCATGTATCATCCTACGATTTTACATTAAGCTCTTGATTTTTTTTGTATTCTTTTGTATCATATTTTGTGCGCGGGCGTGGCGAAATTGGTAGACGCACTAGACTTAGGATCTAGCGCCTTCGGCATGGGGGTTCGAGTCCCTTCGCCCGCACCATTTGGAAAAAACAGGGAAAAACATTAAAAATTCCTTTAAATAAGGCATAAAATTGAATAAATATAAGTGATGAGCTCTTGCTGGTTCAAAAAGAGAGAAAAGCGAGAGAAATGACTGGTTTATTTTCATTTTATGCTTTTTTAATCTATGAAAATCAGAAAAAGAGCGATAAGCAAACCTCTTAGCAAACTATTTAAAAGAGTTTGTCAGGAGGTTTTTTTTGTGAAAAGGATCCATATGCCCAAATATTTCCGGTCATTGCTCATCTGTAAAGAAATCATTGAGAATAAATGGCCTTCCTCTTATAATAAAAAGATAAGATGAGAGCACGGATCGTGAGAAGCAGCAGGTGGTCACATATTTTCAATTGGCTTTGTGACCGCTTTTCTTTATAGGAAACCGTGCCTCGAAAATACAGGGGGAATTATGACCAGAAAACCAAAAAAGAAGCAGCTGTCCAGGAAAGGAATCGCATGGGTCTGTGCTGTTGCGCTTCTTTTCGTATTTGCTGCCGGATGGCATTTTACACGTGTCCAGGCCACAAAACCGGGCCGGCAGTATATTCATGAACAGGCGCAGCTCGATCCGCAGGAAATCAGTGCCACTCTTCGCGATAAAAAAGGAAAAGAGCTCAGCGAAATGATGGAAAGCGGAAAAATAGACGTCCTTTCCGCATTTGATGACTACGCGCTTTTCGGCGATTCGCGCGCCTACGGATTTGAGTCGTATGGTGTTCTCGATCCCAATAAAGTCTATGCGGATGCCGGCCATACGATCCGAAATATTACGGACCAGAAAGACACGATCGCGCAGACAAAACCGTCAAAACTCGTTTTTTCCTACGGAGTCAATGATATGGGACTTGATATTGGAGGAAACGAAAAAGACGGATATAGAAAAATATATGAAGCACAGATCGATGCCCTGCTCGAGAATGATCCGGATGCCCAGGTTTTCGTATGTTCCATCATCGATGTGACGCCTCAGGCAAAAGAGCGTTCGCCACGCTGGGATAAAGCGGCAGATTTTAATGCGCAGATCCGGCAGATGTGCGAGGATCGCGGCTGGACCTATGTAGACAATGATGGGCTTGGCACCGATCTGTCCCATTATCAGGAAGACGGAGTCCATTTCACAAGCGATTTTACATGGGAATGGGCAAGGAATATCGCAAAAACGATATGGGAGACAGTCTATGGGAACAAATAAGAAAAACCAGATCATCAACTATCTGCTCATGGCCTTTTGCCTGATCGCCTTTCTTATTGTGCTGCGCCCGGCTTTTCGGTCCGAAAAAATAAGCGAAAGATCATTCGAAGATCTGTTTGCGAAAACCATGGAAAATATCAGTATGGATCCATATCCTGCACAAGGAACACAGAGCCTGCGCCGATATTTTGAACTGGAACCTTCCGATTTTGAACAGATCGCTTTTTACCGGCTCGACGACGCCATGTCAGCCGATGAATTGCTCCTAGCCCGTTTTTCGACCCCGGAAGCTGCCCGGAAATTCGAACAGGCCGTTCAGGCACGCATACAGTCGCAGACCGATATTTATGCCGGTTATGCGCCTGAACAGGAACAGACGATGAAACAGGCGCACATCGAAGTCGAAGGAAATTATGCTTTGTATGTGAGCGGGGCACAGGCTGCCCAGATTGCCGAGCAGTTCGAGAAAGCATTGTAGAAAGGGAAATCGTTATATGGCATATACAAATCTGTTTTTTATTTTCGGCTTTCTTCCTCTTTCGTGGATCGGTTACCGCTTCTGTCCCGGAGCAAAAGCCAAAAATATATTTTTACTGCTCGTTTCCTGGCTGTTCTATGCCTGGTCCAGATGGGATGCGCTGCTCGTTCTGCTCATTGTCACTATATGGTGCTTCGCATGCGGAAGACAGATCGAAAGCATGGCACAAAACAAGGATCCGAAACAAAAAATAATGATCGCTGTTTCCGTCAGCTTTCTTGTGCTGATCCTTTTTGTCTACAAGTATGTCAATGGGTGGCTGCACGTTTCGCTGCCGCTCGCGATGCCTTTAGGCTTGTCTTTTTATATTTTTTCGGCCTTGTCCTATATTGGGGACGTAGCTATGAAAAAGGTTCCATGTCAGAACAGTTTTCTTGATCTTGGCCTGTATATCGGCTTTTTTCCGAAACTGATCATGGGACCGATCAGCGAATACCGCGATTTCAAGGACCAGCTGCAGGAACGGACCATTACGGCAGCCGACCTTTCTTCAGGAACGCTGTTGTTCATGAAAGGGCTCGTAAAAAAAGTGGTGCTGGCTGATTCGCTGGCCGTCTTTGTCAGCATGCTTCAGGATCAGACCACATTTGTAGGTACATGGGTGCTCGCCCTGTCCTACACCTTTCAGCTGTATTTTGATTTTTCAGGGTATTCGGATATGGCGATCGGGATCGGCCGGTGGTTCGGTTTCGATATTCCTAAAAACTTCAATCATCCGTACATTGCCGACAGTGTACAGAATTTCTGGCGCCGCTGGCATATTTCATTATCCACGTGGTTCAGGGACTACGTGTATATTCCGCTCGGCGGCAGCCGCGTCGACGTTCCGCTCATTGTGCGCAACATCGTGATCGTATGGGTACTGACCGGAATATGGCATGGCGCCAATGCCACCTATATTGTCTGGGGCGTATATTATGCATTGCTTCTGCTTGGCGAACGGTTCTTTTTCAAACCTGTTCTTGCACGTATTCCCAGACCAGTGCGTATCGTGCTGATCTTTCTGATCGCCAACGCAGGCTGGGTGTTCTTTGCCGCACCAAGTATTTCCCAGGCATTTGTCCGGCTGGGATGCATGAGCGGGATCGCATCGGGATTCGCGGATACGCAGGCGCTGTTTGCTCTTGGCCAGGCCAAATGGCTGCTCCTCTTTTCCATGATTGCCTCGACTCCTGCGATCGACACCGTTCAAAACTGGATATTTGCCCGGTTTGGCCGCAATGGAATGGTCGGGCTGGCCGGTGTGTACTGCGTATTGTTCGCTGCGTGCATCAGCCTGCTGGTCGCCAGCACTTCACAGACGTTTTTATATGCCGCATTTTAGAAAAGGGGATCAAAAATGAAACGAAAAATTCAATGGAGCAAAAGGATGGGACGTATCCTGTTCGGAATACTGATGGTCGTCATGGTTTGTACTCTGCTCATTAATCTGCTCGTGCCGGACCGTGATCGTTCGGCAGTCGAAAACCGGCCGCTTCAGCATTTTCCCCGTTTTAGCGTATCGGCAATGGCAGACGGAACGTATGGCAAAGACTGGGACAAATGGTTCACGGATCAGTTCGTGTTCCGCGACCGGTTCATGAATGCCGGGTATATCATCAAACGGATGCAGGGATTTCGGGAAATCAATGATGTGTATATCGGCAAAGGAAGGCTGATCCAGAAATCCGAGCCGTATGATCAGACGATCGTACAGAAAAATCTCGATGCGATCAGCACGTTCGCGCAGCATACAGGCCTGCCGACCTATACGCTCATTGCGCCCACAGCAGCCGTCATAGATACGAACGCTCTGCCCAGCCATGCAGAAGGGACCCGGATGGATCCGCTTTTCGATCAGATGGATCAGGCTCTGGACGGCAAGGCAAGCGTGATCGATGTCCGGAAAGCCTTTTCCGATCACAAGAAGGAGGATCTGTTTTACAAAACAGACCACCACTGGACGTCGCTTGGAGCGTTTTACGGCTTTGAATCTTTTGCACAGGCTGCCGGGATCGAAATGTCGCTCAAGGATTTTGAACGGATGCAGATCAGCAATTCTTTCCAGGGAACGCTTGCTTCGAGAACCGGCGATCCGTTTTTGAAAGATGCCATCGACATTTATGTCCATGAGCCGATGCCCGACTATGTCATGACAAGGGACGGAAAGGATGCGAGCCGTACAATGTACAATGAAAAAGCGCTCGATCAGAAAGATCAGTATCAGGTGTTTACGGGAGCGAATACCGGCGTCATCCAGATCGAAACGACAGGAGACAGCGATCGCCGGCTGATCGTTTTCAAGGATTCGTATGCCAATGCGATGATCCAGTTCCTCATTCCGTATTACCGCACGATCACGATCGTCGATCCAAGATACTACTATGACGATCTGAATGTGCTTCTGCGCACCGATCTGCCGACCGAAGCCTTGTTTCTATATAATTATGACAATTTTGTGAGCGACAGCAATCTCGAAGCCGTTATGGGCGTTTTTTCAGACAATATGAATGAAGGATAAATCACAGCGGCAGCAGGAACAATGAGACGCAACTCATATTTCATGCTGCCGCTTTTCTTTTCGCGGCCATTCGAGATCATAAAAAAGATGTTTCATATAATTCAATAAGTTTGATAAAATAGAAAACGGAGGAATAAAATGAGCGAAGAAAAAAATCCGAAAAACAATAAAGAAATCGACGCGTTTGCTAAAGCGTTGTTAAATAAAAAAACTGAAATCGCATTGAATAAAGAAAAACATAAAACAGAACAGAAAGCGGAACCGAAACCGATGACAGACCGGCAGCGGGAATATGCGGAAAGGACCATGTCAAGCGCGCTGGACCTGCTTCGAAAAGAGCGGGGGCAGCTTACGATCGAAGAAGAGGAACAGAAATTTCAGGAAGATCAGCAGACCGGCATGCAGCCCCAGGAAGATCTGGATGATTTTACATCCGATTCCATCCATCAGGAGCCGGCAGTGAGCCCGGACACGATGAATTCCATTTATTCGTCGATCGTTCATGACCAGGGGACGAAAAAAAAGAAAGAAAAGAGCAAAGATAAAAACAAAGAACGGAAAAAGCCGGTCATCGTGAAGAAAAAGGCGGAGCCGAAAAAAATATCGCGCAAAGAAAAACCAAAGGCTGATCGCGATGCAGGAGAAAAGGATGCAAAGGCCACACAAGAATCTGGGCAGGAAAAAGGCCTTAAGGAACTTTCCTTCCTGGGAAAGTACTGGAAGCCTCTTTTTGCGGCCGTAGCTATCTTTGCGCTCCTGCTCGGAGGCTATATATATAAAACGGTCGTTTATGATCCGGCCAATGTCGTCAGCGAACAGCAGAAAGCCGATTACGATAAATTTGTCGAGTATGCAGATGAATGGGATATGCTTTCGGATGCCGAAAAAATGGAACTTCTCGATATGGAGGACGCCTATACCAGTCTTCTCGAAAAACAGAAGAAAAGCCTGAATGACTACTTCAAGGAACAGACCGGAGAAACATTTACCACGCGGTTTGACGAGCTGAAAGCGCTGCGCACCCAGCAGGAGGATGAAACCCGGCCGGAATATCAGCAGCTCGTTGCCTATGTGTCGAGCTGGACCAATAAGAGCGACGAGGAAAAGGCCCAGATCGTCAATTACAGGGATATTTTCAACTCGCTTTCTGCCGCACTTCAGCAGAAGATCGATCAGATCTGCATGGAACAGGCAGGAAAGAACTTCAATTCCCTTGCTGGCGAGGAGGACGCAAAAGTGGCCCAGGCTGCGCAGGAAGCAGCGGAACAGCAGGCAGCCCAGCAGAAGGAGCAGGAGGAAAGGGCAGCGTACAACGCGCAGATCCAGGCTCAGATTGATCAGCTGCAGTCCCAGCTCAACGATGCCGTCACGTATAAGAGCGATCTGGAAGCCCAGCAGGCTGCCGGAGAAGATGTGAGCGCGATGATCACGACCAACGATCAGACGATCTCGTATTTGAACCAGCAGATCGCTGCATTGCAGGCAACTTTGCGATAAGAAAAGAAAGAGTATTTTAGTGTTGAGATTTGAAAAGAATTCTGCTAAAATACTCTACAGATGCCGACGTAGCACAGTTGGTAGTGCAACGCACTCGTAACGCGTAGGTCGTAGGTTCAAGTCCTATCGTCGGCACCACTAGTCATCAAGTCCTTTTTGATAAAGGGCTTTTTTTTTGCCGGATCGTGCCCCATAACAAATATGTAAGTTGAAAAATAATCAAACATCCCACATAATAAAAATTATGAAAAAAGCAGTTTCTCAAGTTATTCATGATATTCAAATGTTCGACTCCCTCGAAAAATCGATCCTGATCGCTGTGGCCGGTCTGTTCCTTCCGTTTCAGTTTGCGGCAGCCGTACTTGTTTTTGTGCTCGTTTATGCCGCGTTCAAAGGCGAGCTGATCTATGCAATCAGACATCAGCTAGGTGCCGTATGGTTTTATTCGTTCTGTGTGCTCGAGGTCGTCGTTTCCTGCGCCGCACAAAACTGGACCGGGCTGGTCAATGCGCTCGGATTCGTGCTGATCGGCTTTTTTATCGCGTATTACAGAAGAAATCTGACCCCGAAGCTCTTTCAGTACGTTCTATCGGAGATCATTGCTTTGTCGTGGCTTTGCGCCGCATACGGCTTGTATGAATTCAACAAGGTGTCCGTGCGAAGCGGATATGAATTTTTCGACTTCGTGGTCCAGAACCGGCCGAAAAACCGGATCAATTCCACCTTCATGAATGCCAATTTCTATGCCACGATCATCGAATTTGTGATGGTTTTCTGTCTTTATAAATTCATGCGCACAAAAAAAGTGCCGTTTCGCATTTACTACGTCATAACAGCCTGTCTCAACTTTTTCATGATGCTGCTGACAGGATGCCGGACCGCGCTGCTGCCCTTTGTCTTTATCTTCCCGATCTTTTTCTGGGCGGACAAAAAGAAATGGTGGTTCATCGCTTCGCTGGTCGCCGAGTCGATCGTTTTCGTGATTGTGCTGTTCAATCCGGAACTTGTTCCGCGCTACGATCAGATGTCCACTTTGAATTCCAGGATAAAAATATGGAATGCGGCATGGCTTCTCTTTACCATGTTTCCGCTGTTCGGGCTCGGACCGCAGACGTATGGACATATGTATAAACGTCTTCATGCCCATAAGGCGCCGCATGCCCATAATATTTATCTGGACGCGCTGGCATCCTATGGGATCGTGGGGACCTTTCTTCTGCTCGGCTACGGTATCCGTTTGTGGAAGGAAATTTTCTCTTCCTACAAGCGCAGCAAGGATCCGGCCGTCTTCTCCATGATCCTGTGCTTTCTGGTCATTTTTTTCGTACACGGCCTTCTTGATGTGACCATGAACTTCCTGGCGACCGGATGCATCTTTCTCATGATCCTGAACAGTTCGGTCCAGCATAAGACGGTACAGAAAATATAACTGTGCCGTTTTTTATTTTTCTGATAAAATAGACGGGACAGACAGAGAAGGAGGTATATGAACAAACTGTTAGTTTCTTGTCTGCTGTTCAGTCAGCTCGTTTTTTCCAATTCCGTTTCCGGGCAGTCGCAGACGATCGCGCGGCAAATCACTCACTATTCAAAAATCTGCGCTTCCGCACAGGATATCCTTAAAAGGATCGATCAGAAGATCCTTTCGCTTCAAAATCACAACAACGATCTTGAGCCTGTGTTCGAACAGGGCTCGCTCTATCTTTTATCCGAACAAAATCAGATCGAATTTCCTGTTGACGGATCCACGTTAAAATTCCCGCTTCTTCAATACAGACGCAATCTCGACCATCTGGATCGTCTTTCTGTTTCCCGTACAAAATATGAAAAGAAATACGAACAGGCCAATGAGCGGCTGATGCGTCTTCGCCAGAAACAGGACCAGCTGTTTGCCGACCATCCGCAGTTGAGCGGCATGCGTGCGGCAGGAAAAGAAAACCGCGAAAGCGTATTGAAAGGAACACTTGACCTGCCGGCTTTTGGCGGAATGAAAAACCGCAGTGAGGAAGAGACTGGCTGTATGGCCTACATAGACGTTTCCTCGATCGAGCCTTCCGCTTTTTTCCTGCGCCCGTTCGAATCGGGAAGTGTGTCGGCAGGCACATGGACATATCCGCAGGGCGGGACACATCTTGGCATGGATTACGCGATCGATCTCTATTCGCCGCTGCTTGCGCCTGCCAACGGCATCATTGTCTACGCAGATGCGCCTGCCGAAGACAATGGCGGATTTCTCGGCAACTGGGAGGGCTGGCCGGCAGGAGGCGGCAATACGATCGGCATGCTGACCAAAGTGGAGGATACGTATTATTTTCTGACGTTCGCCCACCTGTCAAAGAGCCTGCATGTGCGGGCCGGACAAACAGTCAGGCAGGGAGATGTTATGGCGCTGAGCGGAAACAGCGGCAACTCGAGCGGGCCCCATTGTCATATTGAAGTCTTTAAAATATCAACTGATGTGGATTCTGTGCTAAGATATTTCATGGAAACGGTGGACTTCTCGCTGGCCAACGGCTGGGAGCAGCCGGCCACCTGTTCGCAGTACGCGTGCCGGATCCGTCCGGAAAGCGTGCTGGAACCATAGGAAGGATGCCGGAAAGAAAGAAATTATGAACGAATTATTTTTAAAACGTATTCAGACGTACATCCCTGATGAATATGAGGCGTTCGTCCGCTCGCTGGATGAAAAGCCATGCCGAGCCGTGAGGATTAATTCCCGCAAAGCCAGTCCTGATGCCGAAAAGAGGTTTCCGCATCTGAAAGAAAGCCCTTTTGTGCCAGGCATGTGGTATGTGCAGGAACAGCTCGGGCTCCATCCGTACCATATCGCAGGCCTGCTTTATATGCAGGAACCGAGCGCGGGCAGCGTAGTGCAGCTGCTCGATGTCGGCGGGGATGATCTGGTGCTGGATGTCTGTGCGGCTCCCGGATCAAAGACGACACAGATTGCCGAAAAGATCCGGACCGGTATGCTGGTTTCCAACGAGATCGACCCGAAAAGGGCGCAGGCCCTGCTTTCCAATATGGAAAGGATGGGGGTTTCGAATTTCGCGGTCGTCAGCAGCGATACAAAAACGCTTTCCAAAGGACTTCCGGATGCCAGTTTCGACAAGATCCTTGTGGATGCTCCATGTTCGGGAGAAGGAATGATCAAGAAACACGCCGCAGCGATCGACGAATGGTCGATCGAAAATATCCGGCTCTGCGCGAAAAGGCAGAAGGAAATTCTTTCCAATATCGTGCCTCTTCTCAAGGGTGGCGGAACGCTTGTGTATTCTACATGCACGTATGCCAAAGAAGAGAACGAGGAAATCGTGGCGTGGGTGCTGCAGCAGTTCGAAGAGCTCGAGCTGGCGGATGCCGATGTGTCGTTTGGCCGTCCTGGTCTGGACACAGAGGGCATGGATGCGCAGAAGGTACGACGGATCTTTCCGATGGATGGCGGAGAAGGCCAGTTCATGGCAAAGTTCATAAAAAAGGGAAATGAAGCAGAAGAGATCAGATCGTTGAAAAACGAGAAGCTTTCAAAAACGGAACGTGCTTTTCTGGACGAGCAGATCGAGAAGCCGCTGACGTATTTTCATCATGAGAACGGAAAACTGTTCATGATGGATCATCCTTTCCTGGATCTGAAAAAAGTGAAGGTGCTTCGTCAGGGCGTGCTTGTCGGGGAAGAAAAGAAAAACCGGTTCGAACCGGCGCATGCGTTTTATATGAACGCCGACCTCCGGTTCAAAAAGAAGATGGACTGCACCCTGGAGCAGATGGATGATCTGATGCATGGCTTGCAGGTCGTTTCGGACGGGCAGAAAGGGTTTGTAGCCCTGGCTTATGATTCGTACGTGTTCGGTTTTGGAAAAAGCGATGGTTCGCGCCTCAACAATAAGATCCCGAAAGGCTTGCGACTGCTGGAAAAGTCGCATATTTATAAAGAGGTAACAAAATGAAAAAAGATTGTATTCAATGGACGCAGCTTGTGATCGGAAGTCTTTTATTTCCTATCAGTGTCAACTGCTTTATTTCTCCGATGACACTGAATGCAGGAGGTCTGGTAGGTCTTGCACAGATTATCAGCTATCTTCTTCCATTCAAAGTCGATCTGACCGGTATCATCAACTTTTCATTTAATATCCCGCTTTTTATTTTAGCGTGGAAAACGATTTCTAAAAAGTTCTGTGTAAAAACGCTGGTATCGCTGATCATCCAGACTCTGGGATTGTCTTTTATTCCGGTATTGACGATTCCGATCATGTCCGACGTTTTGTCGAACTGTCTGATCGGTGCGTGCATTGGTGGTCTGGGTATCGGTCTTTGCCTGCGCAGCAGCGGCAGCGGCGGCGGTCTCGATATCCTAGGAGTGTATTTTGCGAAAACAAAACCGGATTTTTCGGTAGGCAAGCTGTCCTATGCGATCAACTTTGTGGTCCTTGGCATTTCGGCCATCCTGTTCGATCTTCAGGTTGCCTTGTATTCCATGATGTACATCATCATCATGTATTATGTTTCGGATAAAGTGCATTATCAAAACATCAGCGTCCGGGTAACGATCTTTACGCAGAACGAACAGCTGAAAAAAGCGATCATGGAAAAGACCGGACGCGGCGTGACATACTGGAACGGTTTTGGCGGCTATACGAATAATCATGAGGATATTCTGACGTGCATGATCAATAAATACGAGATCCGCGAACTGAAGCATATCGTGCATGAGTATGACCCGAAAGCTTTTGTGATCATGAACGAAGCCAAACCGATCATGGGAAACTTCGAAAAGCGCTTGTAGTAGCAAGTGCTTTTTTTTCTGCTTCGTGATACAGTAGACATGAAGATGGAGGCATTACTTTATGATAATTCAAAGCAGAAAAGTCTGGGTGCTGGACATGTGGATGGAAGCTCAGATCGAAATGAATGACGAAAAGATCACGGCTCTTTATCCGTATGGAACAAAAGATGTGGACGAGGATTACGGCGACAAGCGGATCGTTCCGGGATTTATCGATATCCATACGCACGGGGCATATGGATGGGATACAAATGACGCGACACCGGAAGGGCTGCGCAACTGGACAAAAAATATCGTGAAGGAAGGGGTCACGGGCCTGCTTCCGACAACGATCACGCAGAGCGAAGAGGTTCTGACCAAGGCGGTCGCCAATGTGGCGAAAGTGGCTGAGGAAGGCTATGAAGGCGCCGAGATCCTTGGAATTCATTTCGAAGGACCGTATCTGGATCAGGTGTATAAGGGAGCGCAGCCGGAACAGTACTGTGTCCCGGCCGATGTGGAACAGTTCAAACGCTACCAGAAAGCAAGTCATAATATGATCAAGGTTGTGACGATGGCCTGCGAGCATGACTGCAATTACGATCTGCTTCACTATCTTGTTTCGCAGAATATCGTGGCAAGCCAGGGACATTCCGGCGCTACGTATGAACAGGCGGCAGATGCGATCGCAAACGGGGCAAGAAGCATGACGCACGTATACAACGGAATGACAAAGTTCCATCATCGCGAGCCTGGCCTTGTCGGCGCGGCCCTGCGCTTTCGCGAAGTGTACGGAGAAATCATCTGCGACGGTAACCATTCGCATTATGCGGCGATCAATGATTTCTTCAAGGCGAAGGGAAATGATCACGCGATCATGATCACGGATTCGCTGATGGTCAAGTCGCTTCCTGTCGGCACGCGGGTGCTGTTTGGTGGCAACGAGATCGAACTGTTCGAGGATGGTTCGGCACATCTTGTCGGGGCTGGCAATCTGGCCGGCTCGACATTGAACGTGAACAAAGGCCTGATGATCGTTCATGAAAAGGCGCAGGTCCCATGGCTGGCGGCGATCAATTCCTGCACGTTGAATCCGGCACGGCTTCTTGGCGTAGAGGATCGCAAAGGTTCGATCCAGGCTGGCAAAGATGCCGATCTTGTTGTCCTGGATGACAATTACGATGTGCTCATGACGTATGTGAAAGGCAAAAAAGCATTTTAATGCGGGTGTTTATGTGCCTTGATCAAAAGGATGGTCTGCTTTTTAACGATCGCCGGCAGTCCAGAGACAGGGAAGTAGCCGTGGATATCGAAAAGACGATAGGCAATGAAGAAATCGGTATGAGCGAATACAGCGCGAAGCTTTTCGAAGGCTATGACAATATCGTAGTGACAGATGATCTGAAAGACTGCAGGAACGTATTCCTGGAAAAGGACGATCTCGATCTTCTTGACTTTGACGAGCTGATCATTTACCGCTGGGATAAGGTGTATCCGGCTGATGTCAGACTGACATTCGATTATAAAAGCATGACACTTAAAGATGTGAGCGTGATCAAAGGCTATTCGCATGACAAGATCATCAAAGAGGTATATGTCCGATGAAAAATAAAAAACATCACGGACTGTTTCATAAGCTGCTAGCTGCTTTCGGGATTCTCGCGCTTTCGCTGAGCGGGTGTGCGCAGACCGGCGCGCCGCAGGCTCCGGTTTCGGCCGATTCGATTCCTGCCTATACGGATCAGGCCTATGTCGCGCTGAACGGCAATGCGCCTGCGTTTACCGAAGAAGAGATCACGGACGATTCTTTTGAAACGTATTATGATCTGGATGCTCTGGGCCGGGTCACAGGAGCGTTTGCTTCGATCGGTCCCGATCTGCTGCCGACAAAGGAGCGGGGAAATATCTCGAGCGTGAAGCCGACAGGATGGCATTCGGTACAATATGACAACGTGGACGGAAAAAGCCTGTACAACCGGTGTCATCTGATCGCGTGGTCTTTGACCGGAGAGGACGCGAATCCGGACAATCTGATGACCGGGACGCGGTATTTGAACATTCAGGGCATGAAGCCGTTCGAGGATATGGTGCGCGATTATATCAAGGAAACGGGCAATCATGTCATGTACCGTGTTACGCCCGTTTATACGGGAGACAATCTGGTGGCGGATGGCGTGATCATGGAAGGCTATTCGGTAGAAGATGAAGGGGAAGGAATTTCCTATAACGTTTACGCTTACAATGTGCAGCCGGGCATCGAGATCGATTACGCGACCGGAGACAGCCGTCTGAGTGGGGAAACGAATGAAACGACAGAAGAAGACGGGACGTATGTCCTGAACACGAATACGAAAAAGATCCATTTTCCGGACTGCGCTTCGGTAAGGTCGATGAACGAAAACAATAAGGAGTTTTACCGCGGCAAGCTGCAGGATCTGCTCGATCAGGGCTATACGGTCCATGCGCAGTGCATGAGCGGACAATAAATCAACAAAATGAATAGGTGATCAAATTGAGCCGACCGGACTGTTCCGGTCGGCTTTTTTCGATTCGTTCACCAGAATGTATAGATCAGGCGGATGGCATTTTCGATCTCTGTTTCGTATTGATGCTCAATGAGGATCGTTTTCTGGCGATGCTTTCTGATATAAATTTCGTTGAGTACGAGGCACACATATCAGATCTAGTTTTTGCAAGAGGGTTCGAAATCTTTTTTCCGGTCGAAAGGAATGTAACATCCTTTGATCATGAGATCTTGATCGTTTTCTATGGTGGTCTTGATGATTTCAGTCCCGTTTTCAGATGATCGATGGACTGATAAGGATACTTCAGTTTTTCGGGCAGCTTTTGTGCAAGACAGGTTTTTCCGGCATGCGATGTGCCTGCGATCAAAAGGAGCATCGTGCGCCTCCTCCATGTTTTCAATATAGCGTTAGTCTGGAAAACAGAACAAAAAAGAATTTTGCGTTAATCTTTGTCATTAAAAAATGATAAAAAATTACTTAAATTAAAAGGGACAAAAGCGAAAAACCTGAAACCGCTTTCTCTTGAAATAAAGCGGTTTCATGAAAAAAAGAGATAGATTTTACCTGGCGTACGGGTGTAGTATAGCTGCCGTACGTTATGGAGGATGTTTAAATGGAAAGCTATCGTTACTTACTGGATATTGCGATTATCCTGCTGTTTACGAAAGCGTTTGGCATATTCTCGAAAAAACTGAGGATGCCAAGTGTCGTAGGCGCGCTGATCGCAGGAATCGTGCTCGGTCCGGCCATGCTGAATGTGGTGCGGCCTAGCAATCTCATTTCTTCCCTTTCAGAAATCGGTGTGATCGTGCTGATGTTTTCTGCCGGTCTGGAAACAAGTATCATGGATCTGAAGAAAGCGGGTTCCAAGGCGTTCGTGATCGCGCTGCTTGGTGTGCTGATCCCTTTGATTGGCGGATATCTGATCGGCATGTGCTATAATGTGGGACCCGAGGCATGGATCGAAAATCTGTTCATTGGCGTGATCTTTACGGCGACGAGCGTGGGGATCACAGTCGAGACGCTCAAGGAAATGAACTGTATGTCGACAGAGAGCGGCAATGTCATCCTGGCAGCCGCTGTCATTGATGATGTTCTCGGGATCGTGTGCCTGACTCTTGTGACCGGTATGGCGGATGCGAGCGTGAATGTCGGCGTCGTTTTATTGAAGATCCTCGGATTCTTTATTTTCTCGGTCGTTGTCGGACTTGTCATGCATAAAGTGTTCAAGTGGTGGTTCAGTACGGATCCGACCCACGGACTGCAGCGGTATTCGATCGTATCGTTCGCGTTCGCGCTGATCATGGCTTACTGCTCGGAAGAATTTTTTGGCGTAGCCGATATTACCGGCAGCTTTGTGGGCGGTCTGATCATTTCCGGAACAGCTCAGTGCGAGTATGTGACAAAACGGATCGGAACGCTATCCTACATGCTCATCACGCCGATCTTCTTTGCGAGCATTGGCCTGAAACTGGCTCCGATCCAGGTAACCTGGTCTCTTGTCGGACTTGTCGCGATCTTGTGCGTCGGCGCGGTGCTGACAAAGATCATTGGCTGCTGCGGCGGCGCCCTGCTTTGCCGGTATACCCCTTCGCAGGCGCTGCGTATCGGCTGCGGAATGATCTCGCGCGGAGAAGTCGCATTGATCGTTGCCGATAAAGGAATGAATCTTGGGATCCTGCCGGAAACCTTCGTGACCCCGATCCTGCTTTGTGTCGTATTTACGACCGTTATTACCCCGATCTTCCTCAAGATGGCATACAAGCATAAAGCGGATGATCCGGATTTCAAGGAATCGACAGTCAGTGAATTCGAACAGCATGAAATCAACGGGATCCTCGCTAATCCGATGGTAAAATAATCATATAATTAAACATGTAATAAAAACCTTATATCTATGGATCGATAGGATCAGATATAAGGCTTTTTTTACTTCTCGGTATTCTTGATCATTTCCGCATAGCGCAGGCGATCTTTTTGGGCAACGCTAATGCTTCCATGGCCTTTTCTGCAGAAAGATCATGAGTATGCATATAGTTTTGGATCAGTTCGATCTGCCCGCCAGAAAATCCGTTATCAAAACCATTGTTAAATCCGTTATTAAATCCATTGTTAAAACCATTGCTGTAATGTTTCTTTGCCAACCCGCTTCCCAGATCACTCATCATGATGTCCCTCTAAACGTTGTTTTGTCCTGCTTTTTTATCATTTCTGCATAGCGCAGGCGATCCTTTTGTGCAACGCCTAATGCTTCCATGGCCTTTTCTGCAGAAAGATCATGAGTATGCATATAGTTTTGGATCAGTTCGATCTGCCCGCCAGAAAATCCGTTATCAAATCCGTTATTAAATCCATTGTTAAAACCATTGCTGTAATGTTTCTTTGCTAACCCGCTTCCCAGATCACACATAGTATTTACCTCCTCTTCCATCGTTTTGCTCA
>ERZ778497.1071-NODE-1071-length-19321-cov-7.777795_pt1 | contig 19321 bp, 15 predicted proteins | sample MGYA00509938_ERZ778497 | MGnify/ENA primary metagenome ERZ778497 (study PRJEB29527, sample SAMN07138969) | mouse gut metagenome | material: feces | host: mouse | place: China:Nanjing | collected 2016-01-25 ... | reverse complement strand
TCTGATATTTGTTCGTCCCACGGTTGAAACCGTGGGCTTTAGAAGGTTTTGTAAACGAAGCTACTTCAAAAAAAGCTTTAAGCTTGATGAAAACAAAATTAGAAGAAAATCGGGTTAAAAACAAGTCAAAAAAAGAGGCGAAAAAAGGTGTTTTTTGAGGGTCGAAGACTGTTTTTTTGATATTAAGAAAACGTGCCAGATCAGACACGTTTTTGGTAGTTTTTATCATTTTTTACATAATCGAACATGTATCCGATTTCTTCGACCGGTATACGGACCCCGTAAAAACTTTCCACAGCAGCAAATGAGCGTTCGACCAGCTCGATAAACAGCTTCTGTTCTGTCTGGAATCCTTCGATATCCCGGTACACTTCAATTCCCCGATTCATAACAAGCCGTTCAATGAGGCAGCTGACATGAACATAGAGTCCGAAGCACGTATTGTTGCTTAAAGAAAGATGCATTTCGTTCTGAAGCCGGTCGATCGCATCCGCAACATGTTCGAGAAGCTTTGTCGGGTTCAGGATCGTCAGGGCATTCATTATGTTGGAGAGCGAGAAATTTTTTACGATATTTTTTTTGAACTCATCCAGATTCGAAGCAGATAAGTAGGGAGCCAGATACTGATCCAGCGTATTCCGGCTTTCCTGCAGGATCAGATCATCCAGCGCAATGAAAGGCAGATTCGCGATATTCGGGTTTAATGTCCCGACAACACATAACACTTCATAATTTTCAAAACAGGAATTCTGAATACCATTTTGAAGTAAAGAATTGTAATCATAAGACAATACTTCGATCATACATTCTTCAGGTAAAGAGTCCAGAATGACACTTTTAAGCTTTTCAGCAACTCCTATTCCGCTGGCACAGGAGCAGATGACCAGTTTCCTTTTTTCGCGGTTGTATTCGATCCGGTAGGAGACCTTGGTTTCGTCTTTTGCTTTTTCCAGGATTTCTTCCATACTTTTGGATCCAGGAAGCTCCTGACCGATCGAAAGTGCCATTTTTAGATGAAGCGTATTGATGATCCCGATATTGACGTTTTTGATTTTCAGTCCTTTCCAGACTTCCTCCAAAGAACCAAGATCTACAAGCAGAAACAATTCCTCGATTCCTTCCATCTTTTTCAGATAAGTGTTGAGCTGTTCTAGGCATTGCTCCTGCGACATAAAGTAAGGCATGTCAATCGCATCAAAAACGTGCTGTCCCAGCCATTCATTGACACAAACTGCAATAGAACTTGCACTGGATGGACCATGTGCCAGCAGAATTCCCATTCGCTTCGGAATCTTATGGATAGGAAATGTTTTTAAAAACAGTAAACTCAGCAGCATGCACTGCACGGGATCAAGAGAAATGTTTAATGTATTTTTGAGCGATTCTTTGACTTGAAGTACTGCAGAGTATGTTCGAAATGCTTCTTTTTTTAAACGATCAAGAATAGTACATATTTCTTCCTCTTTCCCTTTGAATATTAAACGGGTTTTCAAGGGAAGAGAAAGAATGGAGATGATCTGTTTCTTAAAGCTTTCCTTGTCCTGATTTAAAACGTGCATGTGATAATGTGCGCAGATCGTTTCAATCAATGCAGAAGCGGTTTTGCTGCACATATCCGCAGAATTGGCAGCGGGTTTCCCGAACACTGTTTCTGCAGCTGATAACGCAGCCCGTTTAAAGTCTTCGGCACCGATAAGCTTGTGAAAAAAATCCTGATCCAGCAGTACGGAAATATATTCAGACTCCAGGTTCTGCTTTAAATCATCAATATAGATCCAGTCTCCGCTTTGAATTTTCAGCAGTGAACTGATAGAAGTCTGTTCAAGAATCGAAGCCGGCAGATTATGTGCTTCGATTTCTATTTCTCCCTTCATATTGACCTGGAAAAGGGCCTGAACGCAGCAGGCTTGTATTGTACTTTTCAGACCGCCGATATTTTCCGGAAAGGGATAGGAAAGGAGGAGCTGAAAAAAGCTAGGCGAAACTTTGATCCGTCTTTTGATCCTCTTTTCTTCATTTCGGAAAAGTATATAAATGATTTGTATTTTTTCGATGGTCCCGCGCTGAAGGAGTGTAGGCACCTTTAAATTCATTGGTATACGCCTCTGAAGTGTTTTTAATAATACTTTGTTTGGATCTTCGGTTGTGGCAAAAATTAGTCGAACCTGCGATGTGTACCACGTTTTGTTGTCGCCCATACGGTGGTAAAGGGACTGATCCATAAAATGAAACAGTTTTTCCTGGCATTCACCTTTTAAATTGTGTACTTCATCGAGAAATAAGACGCCACCATCCGCAAGCTCGAGAAGACCGGGCGTGTCCTGATCGGCACCGGTGAATGCCCCTTTTACATATCCGAACAGATTTGCGCTTAAAAGTTCCGGGTTGTTTGCGTATTCCGAACAATTGATTGAAACAAACCGGCTGTCAGGCTTTAAAAGCGAATGATTTTTTGCGTATTCATAGGTTAAGCGGGCAATGTAGCTCTTGCCTGTTCCTGTTTCTCCTGTCAGCATCAGCGGCAGGCCGCATGGCGGATAGGCGATCGTGGCTTTGCATTGTTCTACCAGAGCTGCCAGTGATCCATCATAGCCGACAAGTTTTTCAAAATCGAGCGGTTCCTTCTGTGCGGTGGCAAGCCAGATGTCAAAATCTTTGATCTTATTGCCGGGAATGGAAATAGTATAAAGCGATTCCAGAGCTTTCCTGCTCATGAATCGCAGAGGCTTTCCTTCCACACGAATGATTTTTCCTTCCTTGAGAAGATCCTGCAGTAAAAATGTAATTGTATTTTTAGGAAGTGATAATGAATTGGAAAGGGAGACAATTGTTAAATCCTCAAAACGTTTAGCGCTTGTCCATTCATGGATCGTGTTATATAAATTTTCTTTCATGACAACCTCCTAAAACGAGTATAAAAACAATAAAAATAGAAGTCAAATCGCAGAAAGACAGTAAAAAAGTTGGCATAAAACTTGCTAGTATATTGTTGGAAAGAGGAACTTTATGCAGCAGAAATTTATACAAAAACAAATGATGAATCAACAATTATCCGTTACGCAGCAGCGTTCTCTGGAAATACTGAAAATGGGCGAAACGGAACTGCAGGAATCGATCCGGGAATTGTGCAGACAAAATCCATTTGTGGAATATCGTCAAAGTATAGATTTTAATGAATGGATCGAAGAAGGCTTCTCAGCTCCTGCGTCCTGGAAATCAGATCTTTACAAACAGCTGTATACTGGATCCGAACCATTTGATCCCAGGCTCTGCGGATATATTATTGAATCTTTAAACGAAAATGGTTTATTTACTGATTCGGAAGAAGAAAGTGCAGCTTACTTAAACTGTACCCCGGACCAATGGAAGGAAGCGCTTCATACAATACAGAAGCTTGAGCCTGCCGGTATCGCTGCCCGTTCGCAGAAAGAATGTATACTCCTGCAGCTCAGTCGGCGTAAAGAATGGTTTGCTTATCGTTTACTGAAAACATATGGATCCAGCCGAAAACTGCCATCCTGGAAAGAAATGGCTGAAAAGGAGCACGTATCGCTTCAAACTGTAAAGAATGCTCTGGCAACGATCCGGACTTGTTCTTTACATCCTGATTTAGGGGAAGATGCAGAAAAAAAAGAAGTCCTTATTCCGGATTTATCAATTGATTGTGAAAACGGAGAGGTAGTGATTGAACCCGTTAAGTACGGTCAGCTGCATGTGCTGACCATATCGGAAAAAAACGAAACATTGAAAAAGTACTTTCAGGAAGCGAACTTTTTTATAGATGCAATCAATAAACGGAACCAGACACTGCTGATCCTGGCGAACGAAATCATATCAGTGCAGAAAAATCATTTCTTGTTCCATGATGAACTGGAGGCATGCACTTTGCAGGAAATTGCGCAAAAAAGCGGATTTCATGAATCGACTGTTTCACGTACACTTTCCAATAAATATTATTTGTTCGAGGGAACAATATATCCTCTGAAAGGACTGTTTGTTTCGAAAACCAGAGGAGGAACGAGTCAGGATTCCGTTTTAAAAGCAATCGGGACATTAATCAGCCAGGAAGATCCGCATAAACCGTTCAGCGATCAGCAGCTGTGCAATCAGCTTGAAGATCTTGGGATATATGTTTCAAGAAGAGCAATCAATAAATATCGCAAAGTTCTTGGAATCGAAAATGCGAATAAAAGAAAAGCAAGAAATAAATAACTTATTTTAAAGAAAACGGATGAGATCTATACTGTCTCATCCGTCTTAATTTCTATCGTTTTGTATCGCTGTGAGCCATATCTCCGTATACCGGTGTCGGGATCCCGAAACCGCCTGATACCTCGACGATCTGACCGGTCGTATAAGCGCTCTCGTCGCCGGCAAAATATACAGCAAGGGCCGCGATCTCATCGGGTCTGCCCATCCGTCCGAGAGGAATATGGCGGATGAAGAAGCGCTTGAATTCCTCGCTCAGATTCTGGGCGACAGCATCCGTTGCGATCATGCCCGGAAGGATCGCATTGCAGCGGACATTGTATTTGGCAGCCTGTACCGCGATCAGTTTGGTAAGATAGTTGATGGCTGCCTTGCTCGTGCCATAGGCAATCTGGGAAATATCCGGGACCGATCCGCCGATCGAAGAAATATTGATGATGCTTCCGCCGCCGTTGTTCTTCATGGCCCGGATCGCCTGCTGGCTGGTCATGAAAACGCTGGCCAGATTGGAATCCACCGTGGAGATAAAGTCTTCATACGACGTGTTTTCGATATCCTTGTCCACAGCCGGATGGCTTGTTCCGAAATTGTTGATCAGCACATCGAGTCGTCCTTCATTACGTACGACTTCTTTGATCATCGATCCATACGTTTCCGGCTTCGACGCGTCGCAGTATACGGCTTTGATGATCTCTCCTTCTTTATTGCGGTCTTTTACCTGTTCTCTGGCATCTTCGACGCGGCGAACAGCCATATACACGATCGCTCCTTCTTTGGCGCATGCCTGAACGATTGCCCAGCCGATCCCTCGTGTCGATGCTGTAACAATGATTACTTTTTCTTTCAGTCTCATATGAATGTCCTCTTTTCAGATTCGATTGTTATCTATATTCAAATACAATTCAAAGGATATGCTTAAAATTGAATCTTCTTTCCCGCTTTGAACCGTTCATTTTTTAGCGTTTTGTACCATGCTTTATAAAATTTTAAGAAAATTGTTGTACAAAAATGCTACAATAGAAAAAAGGAATCGAGATTATGAAAGAGAAAAGAAAAAAAATAATCCAGGCACGCAGTCTCTATAAAATATACGACATGGGAGAAGAAAAAGTGACTGCCCTGAAAAATATCAATCTTGATATTTTTGCCGGCGAGATCTGCTGTATTTTCGGACCATCCGGCTCTGGCAAGAGCACGCTGCTCAATCAGCTGGCCGGGCTCGAAAAACCGACGCGCGGAGGCGTGAAGATCTGCGGACAGATCATTTCGCGCATGAACGAGAACGAGCTGGCTGCATTCCGGCAGCACCATTCGGGCTTTATTTTTCAGTCCTACAATCTGCTCAATCATCTAAATGCGCTCGAAAACGTCGCCCTTCCGCTTGAATTTGCCGGGATCGAAAAAACGGAACGTGAAAAAGCGGCCAGGCACATGCTTGGCGAAGTCGGGCTTGCCGGACGTATGAAGCATTACCCCAATCAGATGTCGGGCGGCCAGCAGCAAAGGGTCGGTATCGCCCGGGCATTTATCAACCGTCCGCAAGTCATTTTTGCGGATGAGCCGACCGGAAATCTTGACTCGAAAAGCACGAAGGAAGTCATGGAAATGATGACCCGGTTCGTAAGAGAGTATCGCCAGACTTTGATCCTGGTGACCCATGATCAGGAAATGGCGGCGTACGCCGACCGGATCATTACGTTAAAAGACGGAGAAATCGTCCGTCAGGAATGGAAAGAAAAGGAAAAAGAATATGAAAATGAATAAAGCTCTGGCTGCAGCTCTTGCGTTCGCCCTGACGACCACCCCGCTGTATGCCAATGAAGAAACGAAAGATGCCGGAACCGCGGCACAGAACGAACAGCCGCCGGAAAAAACGGTTAAAAGCACATTTTCGATCTCGACCTACGATGTGCTCAACGATAAAGGGGAATCGATCGATCAAATAAAAAAAGGGGAAAAATTTACGCTCGTGATCGATGCGGTCGATACGAGCGTCAGTACGAAAGACGCTCTTGAGCAGGATGAGATCAGCAAGATCAACCAGACGATCCATTCGCTCAACATCAACCGGCTGACAGACGGATTCACAAAAGGGGACGATCCGCAGGTCGTGCTTCTGAGCAAGGAACTCGAACCGCTCAAGGTCAAGATCATCATCAAAAATCTGAGCTGGAAAGGAAAATCCGATCAGTTCAGGTTCCGGATCGGGTATTCGGCGCTCGATATCGACTATACCGATCATGCCATCGGTATCACGGAGTGCGGACAGGAACAGAAGGAAGACAAGGAACCGGAAGAAAATCCGGACACTTCGCAGCCGCCAGAAGGCAGCAGCGGCAGTTATGATGGCGGAGGCTTTTATTCCGGCACCGATCCAGCCAGTCCGTCTGCGGCGAAAAGTGCAGCACCCAATCTGATCGTCAGGCAGTACAGCTACGGAAAAGATCCGATCTATTCAGGCAAGGAATTTGAGCTGACGCTCGAATTCTACAATACGTCCAAAACGATCGCGACCGAAAATATCGTCGTGTCTCTTGAGACCGGCGAAGGGCTGTCGATCACCAATTCAAGCAACACCTTTTATTTTGAAAGCCTGGCTCCGCAGGCTTCCAAGGTCATCAAGCTGAAAATGAAGGCACTCACAGCCGATAAGAACAGCTCGCCGGCGATCGAGGTCGGCTTCCGTTATGATTTTGTAGACGATGGCGAACGGATGAACCAGCAGATGGCGGAAAAAATATCCATTCCGGTCTACCTGAAGGATCGCTTCGAGATCGATGATCCGATCGTGCCGGAAATGGCTGCGGCAGGAAGCGAATGCGCGCTCTCCTTCAACTATGTCAACAAAGGCAAAGGAGCAATTTCCAATGTAGAAGCCGCCGTAGAAGGAAATATCCCGGCTCTGCAGAAAACGCAGCATATCGGCAACATTGAATCGGGAAGCAGCGGAAGCATCGATGTGATCCTTATTCCTGATCAGCCGGGCCTTCAGAAAGGAACGGTCGTTATTTCCTATGAAAACGCGAACGAGGATCTTGTCGAACAGAAGTTTCCGTTCGAGCTCAACGTCACTGAACCGCAGCCAATCGATATGAACGACAATCAAATGATCGAAGAGGAACAGAAGAGCGGTTTTCCGTGGCTCGCGGCCCTGATCGCCGTAGGAGCGGCAGCCGTTGCGGTCGTACTGTTCAGAAAGCGGAAAAAGAAAAAGCACGATCCGCAGCCGGAAGAGGAAGATCTGAACTTTGACGACGAGGACGAGAAATGACATTCCGTGATTTGTGGCATATGTGCCTCAACAATCTCAAACGAAGACGTTCGCGCACCATCCTGACCGTGCTCGGGGTCATGATCGGATGCATGTCCATCGTGATCATGGTATCGATCGGAGCGGGACTGAGCGTATCGCAGGAAAAGATGCTTGCCCAGATGGGCGATCTGCGCCAGATCACCATCTATCCCAATTATGATCCGTCGGCCCAGGCCGTCAAGCTGGATGAGCAGACGATCACCCAGATCCAGGCCATTCCGAACGTGCAGGCCGCGACCGGCAAATTCGAGATCACCGATTATCCGGTCCGGATCACTTCAGGAACGAACGGACGGTATGAAACTGCGTATACGAACATGGTCGGCATTGATTTCTCCCAGCTCGAAAATTTCGGCTATGAGATCAAGGAAGGAACCTATCCTAGTCCCGGCCTGAAAAACCAGGCTCTGGCAGGCGAGCGGTTCGCGTACAGCTTTATGGATACGGCCAGACCGGAAGGAAGCAACCGGATCGATATTTACTCTGTTCTGTATGACGAGAACGGCCAGCTCAATGAAAATCTTCCGGATCCGTATTTCGATCCTCTGCAGGCCAAGGTCAATATCGATGTCCAGGTACAGGAAGACGCGGACGTGGAACAGGAAGTGAGCGTGTGCGGCATCGTGAAGGAAAACTACAGTGCCGGCTATGAAACGAGCGAAGGGCTCATCATTGATCTGAACGATATGAAGGAACTGTGGAAAGCAGCCAATAAAAAGGCTGGAAAATCAAACGGGAACTTCACTTATTCGCAGGCTGTCGTCATGGCAGATACGATCGATGATGTAAGCGAAATCGAAAAAGAGATCCAGAATCTCGGCTTCCAGACCAGTTCCATGGAAAGCATGCGGCAGTCGATGCAGGAATCGACACGCCTGATCCAGCTCGTTCTTGGCGGGATCGGAGCGGTCTCGCTGCTTGTTGCCGCGATCGGGATCGCCAATACGATGATCATGTCCATTACAGAACGTACAAAGGAGATCGGGATCATGAAGGCGCTGGGATGCTATACAAAAAATATCCGGCAGCTGTTCCTTCTCGAAGCCGGAGTGATCGGGCTGATCGGAGGATCGATCGGACTGATCCTGAGCTATATCGCCAGCTTTGTCATGAACTATTTTTCCAACCAGTCTGCGCCCGATCTCGTGACCCAGATCCTTTACCTGCTTGGCGTGGAAGGGACCCCGCTTTCATGCATCCCGCTATGGCTTGCGCTGGGCGCCCTTGTCTTTTCCATGCTTGTCGGCATTATTTCCGGCTATTACCCGGCCAACAAGGCCGTGAAGATCCCGGCTCTCGAAGCCATCCGTCATGATTAGGCAAATGATTCAAAAAATGGAGCGGAACAGAGTACAATACAGGCATGAACGATCAACAGGCTGAACAGCGGGCCATTCTTTTCTGCGAAAACAATAAAAATATTCCATACCTTTACAAAGGAGAACAGGGAACTTTCGAAATTCTCGATGATATGAACTGCTGCGCTCCGACCAACGCCGTTCTTTTCAGTTTCCAGACCGGAAAACGGCGGTATGTGATGGAGGCCGCCCAGCTGCTTGAAGCAGCTGCTCAGGCAAAGAAGCTGCAGTAATTGACAGAAAAGTTAGTCTTTACTAAAATATAGTTAATAAAGAACAGGAGAGTCGGAAATGAACCATTACGGCGAATCGTTAGAGGATTACCTCGAAGCCATCCTGGTTTTATCCAGGCAGCTGCCTGTCGTTCGCAGTGTCGACATTGCCAGCTATCTGGGTTATTCAAAACCAAGCGTATCGCATGCTGTAAAACTTATGGTGGAACAGGAACTCATCGTGCTCGATCGAAGCAAATACATACAGTTAACTGAGCTTGGCAGAGAAGTCGCGGAAGGGACATATCAGCGGCATGTCTTTTTTTCGACGATGCTTGAAAACATTGGTGTTCCCAAGGAAATTGCCCAGGAAGATGCCTGTCGGATCGAACATGTGATCTCGCAGGAAACATTTGACGCGATCAAAGCGTTTTATGAGAAAAACGAAGCACGCTAGCCGTGCTTTTTTTATAGGAGGAACGATTTTATGAATCCTGAAATACTAGCTCCGGTCGGGAGCGTGGAAGCGCTGCAGGCTGCCTTTGCCGCAGGAGCGGATGCCGTTTATTTTGGCCTGCCCCAGTTCGGGGCACGAGCCTTTGCCAACCGCTTTACGCTCGAGCAGACGAAAGAAATCATCGAGCAGGCCCACACGTATGGCATGAAAATATATATCACGATGAATACGATCCTGTATGAAAACGAGATCGAAGACGCCTATGAAGCGGCCAGAGCCTTGTTCTATATGAACGTGGACGCTTTGATCATTCAGGACCTCGGCCTGATCCATCTGCTTCATGAGCGGCTGCCCGAGCTCGAGCTCCACGCATCTACCCAGCTTTCTGTATCCACGCCGGCCCAGATCGAACAGCTCAGAAAACTTGGCGTGAGCCGGGTCGTTCTTGCCCGGGAATGTACGCTCGAGCAGATTCGCGCATGCGCCGCGACCGGTATGGAGATCGAAGTGTTCGTGCATGGTGCCTTATGCATCTCCTATTCAGGACAGTGTCAGTTTTCGAATGTCATGTATAACCGCAGCGGCAACCGGGGCATGTGTGCGCAGCCATGCCGCATGCCGTATATCCTGAAAGAGGACGGCAGAAATGTGAACAAGCTGCCCGCTTATCTGCTTTCGCCAAAAGATCTTTCGCTGATCCGGAAGGTGAGCGATCTCAAGGACGCGGGGGTGGCTTCGTTAAAGATCGAAGGACGCATGAAATCGGCAGAATACGTGTATGCGGCCGTAACAGCCGTGAAAAAAGAGCTGGAAGAAAAGGATCTGACAAAAGAGGATGAGGAGCATCTGCTCGTGACGTTCAACAGGCAGTTTACGACAGGGCATACGTATAAGCAGAAGGGAAAGGATCTGATGGATCCGGCAGCCGCCAACCATCATGGGCTGACGATCGGCAAGGTCGTCGCGGTCAAAGGGAAACGTATCACGATCCAGCTTGATCATGATCTCAGTCAAAATGACGGGATCCGCTTTGAAAAAGGCCGGGTGAGCGAAGGCTGCCATGTCAACTATATGTATGATGCAAGAAACCGGCTCATTTCCCTGGGAAAAGCGGGCGAGGTCGTATCGGTCGACGGACCGTATAATGTCCAGATCGGAAGCGTGGTCAAAAAGACGGTCGATTCGAAATATCGCAAAGAAGTGTCTGACCATATCAAAAACGACAGACGTTACGTGGATATTACCGGTAAAGCGGTGTGCCGAGGAGTGAAAGAGCCTCTGTATCTGAGCGTGAGCGATGGAAAGCATGAGGTTGTCGTCAAGACCCCGATCGTTGCCGAACAGGCACAAAAACAGGCAACCGATCCGGATGTCCTGGGAAAGCAGCTCAATAAGACCGGCAGTTCCTGGGCTCGTTTTACGCATATCGATTACGATCTGGCTCCGGATATCTATTTTCCGATCAAGGTCATGAACGATCTGCGCAAGGAGGCGCTCGAAGCCTTGCGCAGGGAACGGCTGTCGTTCCGGGTCTTTCCTGAAAAATCCTATACCTATATGCCGCAGGTCGATCCTTCGCCAGTTGTCCTGGCCCAGATCGAGACCCAGGATCAAAAAGGCGATGAAAACGTCTTGTGGATCAGCGAGAATGTGCCGGGCACTTTGAAAAAAGGCCGGATCGATACCGAAAAGGCGGATGTGCTCACTCATCTTGGCGAAGGAAAGATCATTCTGAACATGAATGTGGTCAATTCCTATGCGGTAGCGGCGCTGCTTTCTCTTGGCTATGAAAAGATCGGGATCAGCGAAGAGGCGAATCTCGATCAGGTGGAAATGCTTGTTCGCGCGTTCAGGGCGCGTTATCATCAGCCGGCTCCGGTCATTGTATGCGTATACCAGAAAAAAAGGCTCATGCTGATGAACCACTGTCCGGTCAACACCCTGCTCAAGGATGGAAAAAGATCGGGATGCCGTCTTTGCCATGAACACGTATATGAGCTGGAGGGAACGGACGGAACGAGCGTTTTGTGCCTTGGCGACAGCGCGTGCCGGATGCGCCTCTTCGATTCGAAAACGAGCGATCGGCTCGAGTGGGTCCGCATTTTGAAAAAGACGGGCATCAACGGCTTTTTATGCGTCTTTGTCAATGAAAAAAAAGAGGAGATCGACCGCGTTTTGAAAGCGCTTTGTTTCTAATAAACGTTGAAAATAATAGTGCAGAGTGATACTATTTTAATAGCCTAGGGCTTAAAGGAGGATATTTTATTATGCCTATTATTACTGATGTTTACGCACGCGAAGTTCTCGATTCACGTGGTAACCCTACAGTAGAAGTTGAAGTAACAACTGAATCCGGTGCATACGGTCGTGCCATGGTTCCAAGCGGTGCCAGCACAGGTGAAAGAGAAGCTTTGGAACTCCGTGACGGCGACAAAAACCGTTATCTGGGAAAAGGAACAACAAAAGCTGTAAATAATGTGAACACGATCATCGCACCGGCAGTGATCGGTCTGGATGTCCGCGATCAGAACCTGATCGACAAGACAATGATCGATCTGGATGGAACTCCATTCAAGAAAAACCTCGGTGCCAACGCTACATTAGGTGTTTCAATGGCTTGCGCGATCGCTGCTGCTGATTTCTACGGAATGCCATTGTTCAACTACTTCGGCGGATTCAATGGAAACACATTACCTGTTCCTATGTGCAACGTAATCAACGGCGGAAGCCATGCCGACTCTACAGTTGACTTCCAGGAATTCATGATCATGCCGGTTGGCGCTAAAAACGAAAAAGAAGCCGTTCGCATGGCTGCTGAAACATTCCACGCTTTGAAGAAAGTATTGAAGGACAAAGGATACAACACAAACGTTGGAGACGAAGGCGGATTCGCACCAAGCTGCAAAGACGGAAACGAAGAACCTCTCGAACTGCTCGTTGAAGCAATGAAGGCTGCCGGATACGAACCAGGAAAAGACATGATGATCGCAATGGACGTTGCGGCATCTGAATTCCACAACCATGAAACAGGAATGTATGAACTGAGCAAATCAGGACAGGGAAACAAAACTTCCGATGAAATGATCGACATGTATGCTGCATGGATTGAAAAATATCCGATCATCTCGATCGAGGACGGACTCGGAGAACGCGACTGGGATGGATGGAAAAAGATGACTGACCGCTTAGGCGACAAAGTTCAGCTCGTTGGTGACGACCTGTTCGTTACGAACCCTTCTATTCTTGCCGAAGGTATCGAAAAAGGCATCGCGAACGCGATCCTGATCAAAGTAAACCAGATCGGTACTTTGACTGAAACATTCGACGCAATGCAGCTGGCTAAAGAGCACAACTACACATGCATCGTTTCTCACCGTTCAGGAGAAACAGAAGATTCTACGATCGCCGACATCGCAGTTGGTCTGAACGCAGGACAGATCAAGACCGGATCTCTCTCTCGTACAGATCGTATCGCGAAATACAACCGCCTGATGCGCATTGAAGACGAACTCGACAAACGCGGAGCGACTTCTATTGCACGTTACCCTGGATTGAAAGCATTCTATAATCTTTACAAATAATAGCGATAACACTAAAGACCGGAAATCCGGTCTTTTTCAATGCCGAAAGATCCCGATCCGATCTGAACGTGTCGGGATCGATATGCAGGCAGCACCGGTATTCAATGAAGAAGGATTGATGGTTCGGACAATGTCGGTTTTATCCTTATTTAAGGTTAAAATCGACTTTTTTTGTGATTTCTGGCAAAATTTGTAAGCAGATTGTGTGAAAAATGCACAGGAAGTTGTCATAATACTCATGGAAAATTATTCCGAACGGAGGATTAATATGGAAAGCTATCGTTATTTGCTCGATATTGCGATTATCTTGCTGTTTACCAAAGCATTTGGAATTTTCTCGAAAAAACTGAGGATGCCAAGTGTTGTCGGCGCGCTGATCGCAGGCATTGTCCTAGGACCTGCTGTTCTTAATATCGTTGAGCCAAGCAATCTGATCTCCGCCCTTTCCGAAATTGGTGTCATCGTCCTGATGTTTTCTGCCGGTCTCGAAACGAGCATCACAGATTTAAAAAAAGCCGGGCTGAAAGCCTTTCTTATTGCCACGTTAGGTGTTCTTGTTCCTTTAGGAGTGGGATATCTGATTGGTATGATCTATAATGTCGGACCTTCCGCATGGATCGAAAACTTGTTTATCGGTGTCATCTTTACTGCCACGAGCGTGGGGATCACGGTCGAGACGCTCAAGGAAATGCATTGCATGTCTACAGAAAGCGGCAATGTCATCCTGGCCGCTGCAGTCATTGATGATGTTCTTGGAATCATCTGCCTGACGCTTGTCACGGCGCTGGCAGACAGCAGTGTGGTGATCAGCACGGTGCTGCTCAAGATCCTTGGATTCTTTGTGTTCTCGATCGTTGTCGGGGTTGCGATGCACAAAGTGTTCAAATGGTGGTTCAGCCATGATCCGAATCATGGTCTGCAGCGCTATTCGATCGTCTCTTTTGCGTTTGCGCTGATCATGGCGTATTGTGCCGAGGAATTTTTCGGAGTAGCCGATATTACCGGAAGCTTTGTGGGCGGCCTTATTATTTCGGGAACGGCACAGTGCGAATATGTTACGAAACGGATCGGCACTTTATCGTATATGCTGATCACACCGATCTTCTTTGCGAGCATCGGACTGAAGCTCGAGCCGATCCAGGCATCCTGGACGATGCTGGGCCTTGTCCTTCTGTTATGCGTGGCGGCTGTCCTGACAAAGATCGTGGGTTGCGGACTTGGCGCTCTGATCTGCCGGTATTCGCCGGTCCAGGCTTTGCGTATCGGCTGCGGTATGATCTCGCGTGGCGAGGTGGCCCTGATCATCGCGGATAAGGGAATGAGTCTGGGGATCCTGAATGAGTTCTTTATCACGCCGATCCTGCTCTGCGTCGTATTTACGACCGTGATCACGCCGATCCTGCTCAAGATCGTCTACAAGCATAAACCGGACGATCCGGATTTCACGCATCATGGCGAAACGAAACTTGAAAAAGATGAGATCCATGAGGCGCTCACCAACCCGATGGTTGAGTAGCTGCGAATCATGCTATGATGGACCTGCAATACTGCGGGTCTTTTTTTGGAGGTACATACGATGAAATATATTGATATGCATTGCGATACGATACTGGGCTGGCTCGAACAGGAAGAGGGAAGAGAAGAGGTCGATTTTGCTCAGAGCGATCTGAGCGTCGATCTGGACAAGCTGAAAAGGGGCGGCTGTCTTGTGCAGAACTTTGCGCTGTTCACAGACCGGAAGAAATACGCGGTCCCGGAAAAACAGACGATGAAGCTGTACGATCTGTACTGCCGGATGCTTGAGCAGAACGAGGACCGGATCGCGCCGGTTCTGCGCTTTTCGGATATCGAAAAGAACGAAAAGGAAGGAAAGCTGAGCGCGCTGCTCACGCTCGAGGAAGGGGATGTCGTCTTCAATGATCTGGCGATGCTGCGCAATTACTACCGGATGGGAGTGCGGATGATCGCTTTGACATGGAACTATCCGAATGCGATCGGGCATCCGAATGTGTCGATGAGCGATTTTTCTCATTACAAGGCGGCAGATGTTCTTCAGAAGCCGAATGAAAAAGACGGACTGAGCGAGTTTGGAAAACAATATATTGCGCTGATGGAAGAGCTGGGCATGATCGTGGATGTTTCTCATCTGTCGGATGCGGGGTTCTGGGATGTTGTCCGATACAGCACGAAGCCGTTTGTCGCTTCGCATTCGAACGCGAGGGCCGTTTGTTGTGCGGCACGCAATCTGAGCGATGACATGATCCGGGCGCTGGCGAGCAAAGGCGGTGTCATGGGCTTGAATTTCTGCGCGGATTTTCTGAATGACCGTGGCGATGAGCGCAGCACGATCGAGGATATGATCGCTCATATCGATCATATCCGGGATATAGCGGGAATTGATGTGATCGGGATCGGAACCGATTTTGACGGGATCCTGTCGGATGTCGAGGTCCGCGATGCGTCCATGATGCCTGCGCTGGCCTATGCGCTGCAGGAACACGGATACACGGAAGAGGAAATTGATTCGATTATGTACAAAAATGTGTTGAGAGTTTATAAAAAAGGACTAAAATAAGGAGGTAATTTAGAAGGAAGGGTAAATTATGAATCTGGCAGCATTTGCGCCATGGGCTGCGGGCTTTTTGTTTGTGTTTATGTTCATACTGGTCATAACGGAAAAGTTCGAGCGCCACGTTGTCACTCTGGCATGCGGGGCGGCGGTCCTGGTGATCGTGTTTGGGATCTGCATGCATTCATGGCAGGCAGCATGGCGGACACTGAACATTCAAAGCATTTTCACTTTGGATTTCTGGTATTCGGCTACAGAGAGTGCTGAATCCTCTTCGGGGATCAACTGGGCGACGATCCTGTTTATTGCCGGAATGATGATCATGGTCGAAGGAATGGCTTCGGCAGGCTTTTTCCGCTGGCTCTGTCTGCGTTTTGCAAAGCTCGTGAAGTATCGCGCGACCAGGATCTTTCTTGCGTTCATGATCATGTCGGCGATCCTGGCCATGTTTATCGACAGTATCACGGTGATCCTGTTTCTGGCGGCGGTGACGGTCGAGCTGGCTCAGCTCTTGAAGTTTGATCCGGTCCCGGTCATCCTGGCGGAAATATTTTGTGCCAATCTGGGAGGCTCGGCGACGATGTGCGGCGATCCGCCAAATATCATCATCGGGACGGCGCTTGGCTATTCATTCTCCGATTTTGTGAGCAACACGGGGGTGATCGCGGGAATTTCGCTTGTATGTGTGGTGATCTATTTCTGGCTGTGTTTTGCGAAAAAGCTGAAAAAGAGCGAGACGTATCTGGAAAGTATCGAATCGTTTCCGGATCCGCATGAGGCGATCCTGGACCGGGCCCGTTTCATTCAGTCGACCTTCATTTTCGGACTGGCGGTCGTGCTGCTTGTTTCGCATGCCAATACGCATCTGACGGTTGCGTTTATCGGCACATTTATTGCGCTGCTGACGCTTGTGTGTGCTGGCGGGCAGGCCATGGATCTGCTCAGAAAAGTGGACTACAGGACGTTGCTGTTTTTTGTAGGGCTGTTCGTGGTTGTCGGGGGCCTGGAGGAAACGGGAGTGCTCGAGATCGTTGCGGGACTGATCGCGGACTGGTCGAATGGCAGCCTTTATTTGATGGTTGCGATCATTTTGTGGCTGTCTGCGCTTGCGAGCGCGGTGGTGGACAATATTCCGTTTGCGGCGACGATGATCCCGATCATCCGGACGCTGGCGCAGAGCCAGTCGGTTCCGCTGGCTACGCTGGCATGGACCTTGTCGATGGGGACGGATATTGGCGGTTCGGCTACGCCGATCGGCGCGAGTGCCAATGTCGTGGGCACGGCGGTCGCGATGAAGGCGGGCTATCCGATTTCCTGGGGAAAATACTGCAAATACTGTGTGCCGGCTACTCTGCTGGTTGTTACCATTTCTATGATCTGCATTTTTGTGCGTTACGTGTAAAAGGAAGAGAGATTATGATTGTAACGATTTCAAGAGAATTTGGAAGCGGCGGGCAGGATATTGCCCGGGCGCTTGCGGCGCACTACCATGTGCCGCTGTATGATGAAAATATGCTGAGCGAGATCGGGATCCATGAAAGCTATGATATCGATCAGCTCAATCAGTATGACGAGGCGCCGCGCTGGATGATCCGTTCCCGGACGGTGCGGGGCCTGACGAATTCCAATATTGACAATATTGCGATGAAGGAGTTCGACTTTCTGCGCGAAAGGGCCAGGGTCGGAAAGTCATTTATAGTTCTGGGCCATTGCGGCGAGAGCATTTTGAAAGAATATGGTCCGGTATCGATATTTGTGAATGCGGATATGGAGCTGCGGATCGAGAGAACGATGCAGAAGTTTGGTCTGGATGAAAAAGAGGCGCGTGCCCTGATCAAAAAGACGGACCGCAACCGCAAGACGTATCACAACTACTACTGCGACAATAAATGGGGCGATTCGCGTTATTATGATCTGTGTATCGAATCGTCGACCCTGGGAGTGGATGAAACGATCGACTTTCTGATCGATTTTATTGACCGCTGCATCAAGGCGAAGGAGAAATCCTGAGCCTTTTCTTTTTATCAAAGCGCAAGGGTTTGTATAATAAAAAAGAATAACCGAAAAATACAGTGGCGAAAGGAGCTGTTGTTATGAATGAAAACAATCAGGCGCTGACAAGCATTACTTTTAATGAGGATGGTCATGAAAAAACGATCGATATAAAAAACGTGAACTGGGCTTTTGAAAAGGGCGGCATGCTCTATGTGGTGGAAAACGATAAAAAGATCTACACGTTCGAATTGTCCGGCAAGGATGCGGAAGATATTTACGAGTCGCTGAAAAAAGCCAATCCGGATATGATCGTCGGGGCGCTGATGGGAAAGCGGATCGGGTTCGAAAAACTGGCGAACACGAGAGATCTGGGCGGGATCCAGACGAAGGATGGCCGTTTTATTCGTCCGCACCGGCTGATCCGCAGCGGAGAACTGCATACGATGTCGAAAAATGACCGGAAAAGGCTCGAAAAAGACTATGATGTGAAAATGGTCATCGATTTCCGTACGGAGGTGGAGCGGGTGTATCAGCCGGATCCGATCATGCTGCAGGCAGTGAATTATCATGTGCCGGCCCGTTCGGCTTCTTCGCTCGATTCGCTTGCGGGAGGAAGCAGGCTGCATATGTTTACGGAAATGCTGCGTCATGCCAAAGAGACGATGGAACGTCTGTACGAAGAGCTTGTGGTTTCCCAGCAGGGACTCAAGGCGTATCGCCGTTTTTTTGAGCTTCTTCTCCGGCAGGAAAACGGGAGCATATTGTGGCATTGCACGCAGGGCAAGGACCGGACCGGGGTCGCGACCATGCTGCTGCTGAGCGCGCTTGGCGTGTCCAAAGATGAGATCATGAAAGATTATCTGCAGACCAACATTTATCTGAAGGCGCAGAAGGATGATCTGATCCTGAAGCTGAAGGATCACAAAGAGCTCGTAAAGGATCTGGATTACTTGTATGATGCCAGCACGGAATATATGAATATTGCGTACCGCTGCATCGCGCAGAACTTCGGTTCGGTGGAAAACTATCTGCATGAAGGGCTTGAACTGGATGATGAGGACATCGAAAAGCTGAAAGATCGCTTCCTGATTTAAATGTAATATTAAAAATGTAACAAATAAGAGTGTCTCGGTTGAATTAAAAAAATACGAATGCTATTTTATTGATGGAGCTAATTATTCGCGCATGATCGGCAGATGCCCGTACTTTCAGTCTATTCAATACAATTTTTATGAGTGGATTTTATTTGGACATGGGAGTTCTTGGTGTATTTAAAGCATATAAAGCGGAACCGGAAGAGCAGGGCTGCGCTGCCGAGTTGGGGATTTTTGCGCTGACGCTCCAGAACATGGGGCACAAAGATTCCGCTTCCGGTTCATAATGACTGAGGGAAATCAAAGTTTCCATATTCGAAAGGCCGAAAGGCCTTTTTTCTTTCTGCCATATGCGATATCAAAATAAGCCGCATATTTTTTATCCCTTCGCGCCGTTTGTACGGCATTGGATTCTTTCTATGCGGGTTGTGGAACATAGTATGATGCAGATGGAAGTATAAAAAACCATGCAGGAGAAAGGGAGACTGCTGAAAAAGTCACGATTTTGAATCGCTCGGTTTATCAAATTTGAA
>ERZ778497.1064-NODE-1064-length-19417-cov-9.345057_pt1 | contig 19417 bp, 17 predicted proteins | sample MGYA00509938_ERZ778497 | MGnify/ENA primary metagenome ERZ778497 (study PRJEB29527, sample SAMN07138969) | mouse gut metagenome | material: feces | host: mouse | place: China:Nanjing | collected 2016-01-25 ... | reverse complement strand
CTTGCACAGCCTATCACTTTCCATTCGGCCCGACATACCCATGCGACGATGATGCTGACTTTGGGCGCCGATTTATATACGGTCAGTAAGCTGCTCGGGCACAAGAATATCGCCACGACACAGATTTACGCCAAAATTGTGGACAAGAAGAAAGAGGAGGCTATCGGTTTGATTCCGAATCTGACAGACTGAAACAAAGGTCAAACGTGCGGACGATGATTCGCACGTTTTTCTTTTTCAACAGTTTTTTGTATCTTTGACTTCGTCTTAGATACTCCCGCTCGGCAAAATACAAACTTTGTTTGCTTTTGCTCTCGCTTATTCGTATCTTTAATGCAGTGGGAAATAATTGCTTGACTGCAAGCGATATGAGAAAATCATCGTGAAAAAAGGCAATGGATAAGTAAATCGTAAAGTGTGTAAGATCACTTCATTTTCACGATTTCAAACAACTCGTTAATCTTATTGCAAAAGTAATTCTTTTTGCGTTATTCGCAATATCTATAACGATTTATTTTTCATCTTTTGACATTTCGATTTGTTCGGCGTTCTTTGCAGCCAAGACCTGTTTGGCATTGAGACGCGAAACCACCTTTTTGCCTGTTCTGGCTTCGAGTTCCAGTCGGGCATTGCGGGCGATCGTGCCACCTTGCCGTGCGACCGCTTTGTGTGCCGCCAGCGTTCGGGGCTCGGTTACCTCGGTTATGTCTTTGGTAGATGCCTCCGCGAGCATATTGAGAATCAGCTCGGTGTTGGTCATGTTGTCCGCAAGTTCTCTTTATGCAGTCCCTTGTACGCCTTGTACTCGCGTGTGGTAAAACCCGACCACGTATTGGTAATTATGTCGGTCAGCGTAGCGAACTGCTGCCCCTCCTGCACTCCGCGCTTTTTCCATGCGTCGGTCAAGTCCTTGCGCACCTCGATCGCTTTTAATCGCTGATTGATCCAGTTGTCCGAATACCCCAATTGCTTATAATCGGCCATCGCCTGCTGAATCGACAATTCGGGGTCCTGCATCTGGTCGAGACGGTCGGCAGCGACTTGAGCCATCCACTGCTTGAATGGCTCCGCTTTCGGCGACGGGATCGACTGAATGATACGGAACATTCCCTGCGCCGTTGCGCAATTCACTTTCTGGCGACCTCCGTTTGTTTTAGATGATGCCGCGATTCTCTACTACAAGCCATATCGGCGTTTCCACATATGAAAAACAAGTGCTTACAAAATAAATATAGATTATACCTATTAAAAAGTTGAACAAAAAATCAGAAAAAGAGTAGAACGAAAGAATAAAAATGCTACCTTTGTACCAGTCAAGTTTCCATAGGCGTACCGCCTGCATGGAATTAAAAGGGAATTCGGTGAAAATCCGAGCTGTACCTGCAGCTGTAAGTCCCCGCAAATGTTTGTCGCACTCTTTGCCACTGGTGTAAACTGGGAAGGCGCGACAAATGGGACGAGTCAGAAGACCTGCTTGATGAGCAATGTGATTCAGCGACCACGGGTAATTGGCGCTCGATCAAAATGAAACAAGGTTCATCATACAGATACCTCACATTTCTTTTTGATAACTTGTCCGCACCCGTTCGTTGCGAATCCATCGCAAGGAACGATTTGACGTGTGCGTACCTTTTGTTTAACTTTTTAATAAACAAGGTTATGAAAAAGAATTTCAGATTGATGGCGATGGCCGTTGCAGCAATGGCCGCCGTGACGTTCTCCGCTTGCAATGCGGATGACGATTTTTTCGCAGAACCTCTGCATGACGAAGCGGCTCCCGACACCCGAGCCAATGTGGAAAGTGAATGGGTTACAGTGACTTTCGATGATGTATCCTCCAATCAGCTTGCCGGTCCGACTTCCTACGGTGCCAATCTATACGATGGCTACACTGGATCGAATCCGACCCGTTTCACCACCTACACCGACCGAGCAGCTCGGCTTTTCAACATCGTATACGGATTGAATGAAGACGGTTACGGAGGCACGTATAATTATTGGAACGGAGGTATTGCCGTTTCGAACTGGAATATCCGCTCCAACGTCGACGGTCATTCGGGCGATTGGTGGTATTCCTACCAAAACCAATGCAGCGTTTACAATACGGCGTCCGTAGATAATGCCAATGAAAATGCCGGACACAGCGGATCGAACTTCGGCGTGGTTTACGGATATACCGACACTTACTCGGGATTCATCGCTTGTGCGCAGATGTCGCTGGCAAACAATGCGGAACGCAAGTTCGACCGAATGTATGTCTGCAACTCTTCTTACGCATACGGCGTAATCGTCAATGGCAACAGCTTCACGCAGGGCAGCTTACCGAGCAAGAACGGTTGGTTCAAGCTGGTGGTTCGCGGTTATAAGACCGGAGCTACGGCTCCTGTGGCGACGGACGAAATCTATCTTGCGGACTATCGGAACGAAAGCAATGTTTGTCTTACCGAGTGGACGTTATTCGATCTGACGAACATCAAAAAACAGGCCGTAAATCGTATCGAGTTCGATTTCGTAGGTTCGGATTCAGGAGCCTACGGGTTGAACACGCCGGCTTATGTCTGCATTGACGACGTTCGTATTTCTAGAAACTAATTAAATAACCGGGGTGGAAATGGAGATGGCTCGTCTCCATTTCCACTTGTTTGATCCATGACAAAGCGTATATTTTATTTTTTATTCGCACTCCTATTGACCTCATGTATGGGGTATGGTCCCATCGACGAGGAAACGTTTTATATAGACGGCAATTTCGGTGACGGAAGCGAGGTTACAGGCAAGGGGTTGTTCATTACCAACGAGGGGAACTTCATGTACGGCAATGCGTCGTTATCCTACTACGATCCCGAAACGAAACGGGTGGAGAACGAGGTATTCGCCCGTGCCAATGCCCAGAAATTAGGCGACGTGGCGCAGTCGATGACCATGCACGGCGGTCTGGGCTGGATTGTAGTGAACAACTCGGGCGTCATCTTCGCCATCGACCCCAATACGTTCAAGGAGGTGGGACGCATTACGGGTTTTACCTCGCCGAGATACATTCATTTCCTATCGGACGAAAAAGCCTATGTGACGCAGATATGGGATCCGCGCATCTATATCGTCAATCCCAAGACCTACCAGATTACAGGGTACATCGAGACAGACATGGACTACGAATCGGGTTCTACGGAGCAGATGGTGCAATACGGCAAATACGTCTTTACAAATTGCTGGTCGTACCAGAACCGTATTCTGAAAATCGACACTGAAACTGATGAGGTTGTCGATGAACTGGTCGTGGGTATCCAACCCACCTCGCTGGTAATGGATTGCAACAATAAGATGTGGACGATTACCGACGGCGGTTACGAAGGATCGCCCTACGGGCACGAGGCGCCGTCGCTCTATCGCATCGACGCCGAGACGTTCAAAATCGAAAAGCAGTTCAAGTTCAAGTTCGGCGACTGGCCCTCGGAGGTGCAGCTGAACGGAACGAAAGACAAGGTCTACTGGCTCAACAATTCGGTTTGGTGCATGGGTGTGACAGCCGATCGTGTGCCGGTAAAACCGTTTCTCGAATATCATAACACACTTTACTACGGATTGACTATCAATCCCGTAAACGGCGACGTCTATATCGCCGATGCCATCGACTACGTGCAGAACGGCGTGGTGCTGCGCTATTCGGCCGAGGGCGAGTTGCTCGACACTTTTACCGTCGGCATCATTCCGGGAGCTTTTTGCTGGAGATAAAAATCATCGGATTATGAAAAAACTTTACACTCTCTTTTTGATTACGGTCTTTCTTGCGGGATGCAACAAGGACGGGCAGGTCGAAATCGACCAGCCGATGACGCCGCAAATCACGCTCGACAGCGAGGATGGAATCTATACGGTAAAAGTCGGCCGCGAACTGACCATCGCCCCAACGGTGCAGTATGCAGAAAACGCCCTTTTCTCGTGGACGTTGGACGGGAAACTGCTCTCCACGGAACCGACATTGACCCATACATGGAGCGAAGCGGCCGAAGTGTACGTAATGTTCACGGTGCAGAACGAAAACGGCAAGGCCGAAGAGGAGTTGAAAGTGGTGGTGTTGGAGATGGCTCCACCGGTCATTTCGCTGGCTCTGCCGTCAAAAGGGTTGAAGGTACTGCAAAACACGGACTACATCTTTACACCCGATATTCAGAACTCCGATTTGGAGGAGTTTCGATGCGAATGGCTGCGCGAGGGCGAGGTCGTGTCCGAAAGCGTAACCTATACGTTCAACGAGGCGGAGCTTGGCACCTATACGGTTGTTTGCCACGCTTCGAATATCGACGGCGAGACGACGAAAGAGATTACGCTCGAAGTCGTGGACGAACTCCCTTACGAAGTTTTCTTCCACACACAATCCATCTTCCGGACATCGACGGACCGCTATGTTTATATCGGCACGCCGATCTTCCTCGAACCGCAGCTCTCCTATTTCGACAATCCGCAGTTTGTATGGAGCGTGGACGGCGAGACGGTTCCCGATGCCGTAGCGCGCATGTTCCGGTACACACCGACTGAAGCGGGAGAGCATATCGTCCGGGTTACGGTAAGCGAAGCGAAGCAGCAGGCCAAACAACTTACCCGCAACATTATCCGTGCCGAAACGGCGTTCACGGCCGAGGTAAAGGTTACCTGCGTCGATGCTGCGCAAGAGGACCGCTACCGTCCGGCCACGGGAGACAGTTCTCCGCTGTGGAACAAGGTATGGGAATATACACCTGCTCCGGGACAGTTCGTCGGCGAGATGAAGACGGGCGGGTTCGACGGCACGGAGACGACGCAGGAGGCAGCTGTAGCTTATGCCGAGGGGCGTCTGAAAGAGAAGATATGGGTGTCGCTTGGTGCTTTCGGCGGCTACATCGTCGTAGGCTTCGACCATAGTATCCCCAAACGGGCGACGGCAGAGGGCGAATACGACTTCACGATTCAGGGCAACGCTTTCGACGGATCGTCGGAACCGGGTATCGTTTGGGTTATGCAGGACATCAATAAAAACGGCGAGCCCGATGACGAGTGGTACGAACTGCGCGGCAGCGACACGGATAAGGAGGGGACTATTCAGAATTACGCTGTCACTTATTATCGTCCCGCCGGCAAACAGATGGACGTGCAGTGGACCGATTCGGAGGGCAAATCGGGGTGCATCGATTACCTGATTACTTACCATCAGCAGGATTATTACTATCCTGCTTGGATCAAATCGGATACCTACACTCTTTACGGAACCCGTCTGGCTCCGAACAATGTGCAGGACCCGACCACTGGATACTGGGATAATCAATCCTATGGCTGGGGGTATGTCGACAATTTCAGCGAAACAGACAACCTCGGCGGCGACGTGGTAGACGGCAGCGGCCAGACCAATGGCTTCCGCATCGCCAATGCCATGTATCGTGACGGCACGCCGGTCGATCTCCAATACGTGGACTTCATCAAGGTTCAGACGGGCGTGCAGGTCAAGAGCGGCTGGCTCGGAGAGGTCTCGACGGAGGTATTCTCTTTCTCGGATTTGTCCGTTGCGCCCGATAACGAAAACAATAAATAACCAGAAACTATATAAAATTATGAATTTGAAAAAAATGCTATTGTTGGTCACCGTCGGTTTTCTGATGTTGGCCGGTTGCAGCGATGACGATCCGATCAATCCGATTCCTGAAGATGCGGACGACAACTTCATCACATCGGTGGTGCTGACCGTCGGCGAAACCTCCTATGCTGCGGCGATCGAAGGGAACGACATTACCGTAACGGTTCCCTACAACGTATCGCTCGACGGTGCTGCGGCCGAATTCAAGTACACGCCGTCGGCGACGATCATGCCCGATCCGGCCGAAATCACCGATTGGAATACCGAACGTCAGTTCCGCGTGACCTCCTACAACGGTCGGACGAACGACTACAAATACCTCGTCGTAAAAGACGATATCCGCGAAGAGGGCGATGTCGTGCTTAAAACCGATGCCGAGGTCAAGGCATTCGCCGACAAAGGCGTGACGATCATCAAGGGCGACCTTATCGTCGGCGAGGCGAGCGGAGACAACTTCGTGACAAACATCGAGGCGCTTTCGGCACTCACGCAGGTCGAAGGCGACATCGTCATCAACGACACCTATAAGGGCATGACACTGGACGGTCTGGAAAATGTTGTGAAGATCGGCGGCCTGCACATCGGCTCGACCGAGGCGGCGTCTACCGCTCCCGAACTCTACTATGCGAGCCTCCGATCGCTCGAAGAGATTGCGGGCGACATAACGATATGCAACGACAAATTGCAGTGGTTCGAAGCCGAGAAACTGACGGCAATCGGCGGTTCGCTGGTCATGCGCTCGGCGGCGCTTACGTCGGTAACGACGCCCGCTTTGGCGACAGTCGGCAGCGATTTCGAGTTGCAGGGCTCGAACGAGGAGAAGGCAGGCGGCGATATGACTATTGTCGAGATGAAAGCACTTGCATCTGTCGGCGGTAAAATCAACATCAAGAACTTTGCGAAACTCAACGCCGTGAAATTCGAAGCGCTGACTTCGGCCGGAGCTGTGCTGTTGCCGACGATTCCATACGAGTTCGAGACGATTTCGTTGCCCGTGCTTTCCGAGGTGGGCGGCGACATTCAGCTTATCGCCAACACCGACGCCACCTCTATCGGCGGCATGGCGATGAATACGGGCGTCAAGACCATCGACATGAACTCTCTGTCGGAAGTGGACGGCACGATCGTCCTCTCTGCGTTCGCAGAACTTCGCGAGATACCTTCTCTGAACGGAATCAAGGTAAAAGGCATCGAGCTTGTCAACTTAAGTAAAGTGCCCGATCCGCTGAATCTTTCCCAAACGACTTTCTCGGGCGGTGGCCGGCTCCTGCTTACCAACATGAATCTTATTACAACGCTTACGTTGCCTGTGCAGGCGGATGTAACGCTCGAACTGCGGTACAACAAACTGTTGGGCAAGGTTGATGGCGTCGAAGAGCTTGCAGGACTCGTTTATGTACCCGGAACGGACTGCTCGTTCTCTTCGCTGAAGAGTGTCCGGGGCGATGTTTCGTTCAGCAACGGTCCTCAAACGACGATCTCTACGCCCCAGCTCGAAAAGGTCGGCGGCAACCTGTTGAACGATGTCGAAAAGATCGGTTATCCGAAACTTATCGAAGTAGGTGGTTATCTGGCCGTAAGCGACAACGTCAGCGACGATAGCGGAACGGCGTGCGACTTCCGCGTCCTGCGCAAGATCGGCGGCCAACTTTACTTCGACAGTACCAATATTTACGCAGCTATCGATATGCCGGAATTGGAGGAGATCGGTACGGCCGCCGATCCGGCATACTACAAGGCGGGGGCGAACGATAAGTATTACAAGGAAGCCCTGTACGGCTCCTGCGCGCTTACAAGCTACGATGGTCTGCATCTTCCTAAACTGCGGAAGATCGGCGGCGCCGGCTTTACCCTCGACCTCGGGCTGGGCGGCGGCATGTCGTATTTGGAAGAGCTGTCACTGCCTTTACTCGAAGAGGTGGATGGGATTTTCCAGATCCACCAAAACGGTCCGGGAATGACACCGGCCGCCCCTCTGGAACGAATCGCACTTCCTGTCATCGCAAAGATCGGATCCGTACATATCGAAGGGTGTTCGGTTACGGATTTCAGTGCCTTTGCACCTGTTGTCGGACAATTATCGGACGAAACATGGTTCGTCCACGAGGATTGTTCCTATAGTCCGACATGGCAGGACATGAAGAACGGAAAATACAAGAAAGAATAACCATTTCGAAAACCGTCTGCGACCTTTACGGGCCGTAGGCGGTTTTACTTTCCTTATGAAGAAACTGACGGCATTCCTATTCGCCTTGCTTCTCGGATTCTCCGGCTTCGCGCAGGAAAAGTCGAAGAGCGACGGGCAACCGCCCGCAAGATCGGGCAAAGGCTGGTGGAACGACAATCCGTCGTTCGTCCAGCCGATTCCGGAGGTTTACGTTACGGCGCGGCGGCCGATGAAAGAAATCGGTATGCAGCAGACCAAACTCGATTCGACGGTGCTGAAAGAGAATATCGCCCTTTCGATGGCCGACGTGCTGACGTTCAATACCTCGATCTTCGTCAAGCAGTACGGTCGCGCCACGCTCTCGACCGTAGCGTTCCGCGGTACGTCGCCCTCGCATACGCAGGTAACATGGAACGGCATGCGCATCAACTCGCCGATGCTCGGCATGACCGACTTTTCGATGATTCCCTCCTACTTCATCGACGACGCCTCGCTGCTGCACGGCACCTCGTCGGTCAACGAGACGGGCGGCGGACTGGGCGGTGCCGTGAAACTCTCCACGAAACCCGCCGAAGCCGACGGATTCGGGTTGCAATACGTGCAGGGCGTCGGGTCGTTCAAGACGTTCGACGAATTTTTGCGCCTGACTTACGGCGACAAGCATTGGCAGGTCTCGACCCGTGCGGTCTATTCATCTTCCGACAACGATTTCAAGTACAGGAACTACAACAAGAAGATGAATATCTATGACGATGACCACCAAATCGTCGGCACCTACTATCCTACCGAACGCAACAAATGCGGTGCGTTCCGTGATTTTCACATCTTGCAGGAGGTGTACTACAATACCGGCCGCGGCGACCGCTTCGGATTGCAGGCGTGGTTCCTCGACTCGAAGCGCGGCGTGCCGATGCTGTCGGTCGATCACCGCTCGGACGACGAATACGTGAACGAGCAGACGGAGCAGACCTTTCGCGGCATTCTGTCGTGGGACCGGCTGCGCGGCAACTACAAAGTAGGCTTGCGCGCCGGCTATATCCATACGGGACAGGGCTACGATTTCTCGAAGGACAAAGGCAACGGCACGATGGCGGAGATGATCCGCTCGCGCAGCAAGATAAACACGTTGTACGGACAGGCTGAGGGTGAATACTACATCGGCAAGAAATGGCTCTTCATGGCGAATGTCTCGGTGCACCAGCATTTCGTGGAGAGCCGCGACAAGAATGTCCTCGAACTCAATTCGCAGTCGTTGGCGCAGGGAAATAACAAGAAAGTGGTCGTGGGATATGATAAGGGGCGCGTTGAAGTATCGGCCTATGCCTCGGCCAAGTGGATGCCGACCGACCGGTTGGGAGTGTCGGTGGCCTTGCGCGAAGAGATGTACGGCGAGGAGTGGTCGCCCGTCATTCCGGCCTTTTTCGCCGACTATGTGGTCTCGAAACGCGGCAGCATCGTAGTCAAAGCCTCCGTATCGCGCAACTATCGCTTTCCGACGCTTAACGACCTCTACTTCCTGCCGGGCGGCAATCCCGATCTGAAAAAGGAGCAGGGGTTTACCTACGACGCCGGATTTTCGTTCGCCGTGGGTAAGGAGGGCATCTATTCGCTCAACGGTTCGGCGACGTGGTTCGACTCGTATATCGACGACTGGATCGTGTGGCTGCCGACGTTCAAGGGTTTCTGGACGCCGAAGAACGTCAAGGAGGTACACGCGTACGGCGTCGAACTGAAAGCCGATGCGACGGTGCGGCTCTCGAAGAACTGGCAGTTGGGCGCAGACGTCTCGTTTTCGTGGACACCCTCGATCAACAACGGTGACCCAGTGGACTGGGCCGACAAGGCGATCGGCAAACAGCTGGTCTATGTCCCCGAATACTCCGCTTCGGCGACAGGCCGATTGTCGTACCGATCGTGGCGTCTCGTTTACAAGTGGTGCTATTACAGCGAGCGTTTCACTACCTCGGACAATGACATGAAAAGCAAGATCTCGCGCGTATTGCCCTACTACATGAGCGACGTGTCGCTGGAAAAACTCTTTTCGCTGCATTGGTCGGATTTCTCGGTCAAGGTAGCCGTAAAGAACCTTTTCAACGAGGAGTACGAATCGGTGCTCTCGCGTCCCATGCCGCGCATGAATTTCGAGGTATTCCTCGATATACGGCCCAAATGGGGTAAAAAGAGATAGAGATAACGGCAGTGTCCCTTTTCATCGCGAAAACCTTTGCAAACCTTCTTCGTAAAAGATTATTCGCTGCGGTGTTTTGTATGGACGAAAGCCGAAAGACTGATTAGAGATTAGTTGCAGAGTGTTATTTGCCATAACGACTTAATCGGATTTTCGCCCATGCTATCGAGGGGAAACGGACGAACAGCCCCGTTTCCCCCTTTTTTGAACCGAATGAAAACGAATAAAAGAACTATGAAACGATGGATTCAGTTGGCGGTAGTCGCTCTGTGCGCGATAGTCGTCGCGGCCTGTGGTCGCAAGAGCGTTTCGCTCGAAGATTTTGACAAGCCGGTCTACATGCTCGAATACGCTTCGGGATTCGACATTAAGGGGGCCGACAGCAAACAAAGCGTACTGCTCACCGTCACGAATCCGTGGCAGGGCGCGGACGGCATCGCCGTGCAGTTATTCATCGCCCGCGACGGCGAAACCGCTCCCGAGGGCTTCGACGGACAGGTGCTTGAAGGCGATGCCGATCGTATCGTGGCGATGTCCTCGACCCATATCGCCATGCTCGACGCCATAGGCGAGGTCGACCGCGTGGTCGGCGTATCGGGCATCGACTACATCTCCAATCCCGACATTCAGGCGCGCCGCGACCGCATCGGCGACGTGGGCTACGAAGGGAATATCAACTATGAATTGCTGTTGTCGCTCGATCCCGACCTCGTGCTGCTCTACGGCGTGAACGGTGCCAGCGGCATGGAGCCGAAGCTCCGCGAGCTGGGCATCCCGTTCATGTACGTAGGCGATTACCTCGAAGAGTCGCCGTTGGGTAAGGCCGAGTGGATGGTGGCCCTCTCGGAGGTCGTCGGTTGTCGGTCGGAGGGCGAAAAGGTTTTCGCGGAGATTCCCGTCCGATACAACGCCCTGAAACAGCGGGTGGCGGAGAATGCCCTCGACGCCCCGTCTGTCATGCTCAACATGCCATACGGCGATTCGTGGTTCATGCCCTCGGCCGGGAGCTATGCCGTGCGGCTGATCGAGGACGCGGGCGGAGATTATATCTACAAGAAGAACACGGGCAACGCCTCGACGCCCGTCGACATGGAGGAGGCATACCTGCTCGCTTCGGCTGCCGATCTATGGCTGAACGTGGGTATGGCGAGCACGCTCGGCGAGGTGAAAGCCGCCTGCCCGAAGTTCGCCGACACCCGCTGCTTCCGCAACGGATACGTCTATAACAACAACGCCCGCACCAACGCCGCCGGAGGCAACGACTACTTCGAATCGGGCGTCGTGCACCCCGAACTCGTGCTGCGCGACCTTATCAAGATATTTCACCCCGAACTCGTGGAGGAGGATTTCGTCTATTACAAACGACTGAAATAGATGCGCTCCCGCTCTGCTATATTGTTCGCAACCTTGTCCGCATTTACGGTCGGCCTCTTTCTGCTGGATCTGGCCGTCGGTGCCGTGCGCATCCCCCTCGACGACGTATGGGCGGCACTGACGGGCGGCGACTGTCCGCAAGCGACGGCGAAAATCGTCCTGAATATCCGCCTGATAAAGGCAATTGTGGCTCTGCTGGCGGGCGCGGCGCTGTCGGTCAGCGGCTTGCAGATGCAGACGCTGTTCCGCAACCCGCTGGCAGGTCCCTACGTGCTCGGCATCAGTTCGGGCGCGAGCCTCGGCGTGGCGCTCGTGGTGCTTGCCGGCGTCGGCTCGTCGGTCGGCATCGCTACGGCCGCATGGGCGGGAGCTGCGACTGTGCTGCTGGTAATCGCTGCTGTAGGCCACCGCATCAAGGACATCATGGTCATCCTGATTCTCGGCATGATGTTCTCGTCCGGTGTGGGTGCCGTAGTGCAAATCCTGCAATACCTAAGCAAAGAGGAGGCCTTGAAAGCCTTCGTTGTCTGGACGATGGGGTCGCTCGGCGACGTGACGGTGCCACAGCTCGCTGTCCTCGTGCCGTCGGTTATCGCCGGCTTACTGCTGGCGGTAATCACGATCAAGCCGCTCAACCTCCTGCTATTCGGAGAGGAATATGCCGTAACTATGGGGCTGAATATCCGCCGCTCGCGCGGACTGCTGTTTCTCTCGACAACACTGCTGGCCGGCACAGTAACGGCTTTCTGCGGCCCGATAGGTTTTATCGGTCTTGCTATGCCCCACGTCGCACGGATGCTGTTCCGCAGTGGCGACCACCGCGTGCTCGTGCCGGGCACGATTCTTTCGGGCGCGGCGGTGCTGCTCCTCTGCGACCTCGTTTCCAAACTCTTCACCTTGCCCGTAAACGCCATTACCGCGCTGTTGGGAATCCCGATTGTGGTGTGGGTGGTGTTGCGCAACAAATCCTTTACGGCATGATACGACTGCACGATTTCTCCATCGGCTACGACGAACGCACACTGCTTCGCGAAGTGAATGCCGCTATTCCGAAAGGTTCGCTGACGGCCCTTATCGGGCGCAACGGTACGGGCAAATCGACGCTGCTGCGCGCCATAGCGGGACTCAAACGCCGCTATGCGGGCGAAATTCTGCTCGACGGACGTGATATTTCCGACATGAGAGCCGACGAAATGGCAAAGAAGCTGGCATTCGTCACGACAGAGCGCACGCGTATCGCCAACCTTAAATGCGAGGACGTGGTAGCCGTCGGCCGTGCTCCCTACACCGACTGGATAGGACGGATGCAGGATGCCGACAAGGAGATCGTGGCACGGTCGCTCGCCTCGGTGGGAATGGAGGCTTATGCACATCGGACGATGGATAAGATGTCGGACGGCGAGTGCCAGCGCATTATGATTGCCCGCGCACTGGCGCAACAGACGCCCGTCATCCTGCTCGACGAGCCCACCTCGTTCCTCGACTTGCCCAACCGTTACGAACTTTGCTCGCTACTGGCGCGATTGGCGCACGACGAGGGCAAGTGTATCCTCTTTTCAACCCACGAGCTCGACATCGCCCTGTCGCTCGCCGACAGCATCGCACTTATCGACCCGCCGCAGCTACACTGTCTCCCGACGGCGGAGATGGCCCGCAGCGGCCATATCGAGCGGCTCTTCAGCAACGACGGCGTGCGGTTCGATCCTGTCAACGGAATAGTAAAAGCAAATACATAAAATTTTGCAGTTATAATACCTAATAAAATTCAAAATCCATTACCTTATGCGGTATATGCTACTTATAAAAAGCTAATACCCAGTGTATTTTGCATATTCAATAAATAATAGAATTTAATGAGCTCGAATAAGGCGTGGAAATGATTTCACGCCTTATTCTATGCAATTCTGTTAAATACCAATCCTAAACACAAAGCTATGGTTACATTTATCGAACATTTGAAATGCGAGATGGACAAAAAACTACAACCGATTTTGTCATCCGATCTGAACATCATGAAAAAATCGTACGATGCCTCACTCGTTTATGCCGAAGCCTTCAACCGATTAAAAAATTTCATTGCCGGTTATACCTTTCACGATGATGCGGAAGAGATACACTTTTTCAAAGAAATCAAACCCCGTTTGTGCTCCGGGTTGATTTATTGGCGGAAAGTTTATAACATCGAAATGAACCGACCGGAAGGCGTCGAATCGCAAAGAGCGTATTTGATTGATGAGATTAAAGGCATCAATCGCTATAACTCCAAACGTTCCGATTTTGTCCGTTATTACCGTTCAGGGCTTACCCATCTGGATTCGATCTATTATCTTCGCGGACACGCCGATGTCGCTCTTTATTTCGATTCATTTTATTATGAACGCGATCCGATGTTTTCGACCAATTGTGATTTCACCGTAGCTCGGTTGTTGGCAAATGAGTCTCTTACGGAATATCTGAATAAAGAATTGGACGGGTTGGAGAACCACTGGTCGTCGTTGTCGCTACCCAGAGTACGCATTACATGGTCTGCTCAAAAAACGGATCTTTACGAATTGATCTTCGCATGCGATAGCAGAAAGGTGTTCGGTAATGTCCCCATGACACAGCTTGTCGAGTATTTGCAAACAGTATTCAATATTGAATTGGACAAGAATATTTCCCGAACATTCAGCGACATGCGGATTCGCAATACGAAAACTCCGTTTCTCGATAGTTTGAAAGTGGCCTTAATCGAACGCATGGAGAAATAGTCGAATCAAAAACGGGACCGATGATTACCCAAATAAGTATTTTACGAAATTATGGATGGTTTCCGCCATCCATAATTGCGATTACCGACATCGGTGTTTGCCTTATTTCGACATGAATTTACGTTTTTTATTGCCGCCAGAACTCCTTTATCGACATAACAATCATTGTATCAGCAGAATATTTTATCGCAAAAAAGTCGTACCGACCTCGTTATTACCGTATCAAATAATATCGACCTTTGTAACAAACAAAACAACAAAGGATTATGAAAATACTTATTATCGGAGTAAAAACCTACAAAGAACTCATCGGAAAAATAGAACGAATGCCTATAAACCTGTGTAAAGAGTAGGCGGCCATGATGTTGGACAGGGAGTATTTCGACAACTGGATGCAGCGTCTCGCCAAGCGGTTGGAGCGTATCGAGGAGTTGTGCACGCCCGCCGCGGAGCAAAGCCTCTCCGTTTTGCCCGACGGCGACAGGCTGCTGGATAATTACGACTTGTGCAAGATGCTCAACATCTCGAAACGCACGCTGCAACGGTATCGTACCTCCGGGGATTTGCCCTACCAGATGATCTATCACAAGACGTTCTATCGCGAATCGGACGTACTGCGGTTCATCGAGCGTAATTTCAGCAATTTCCGCAAACTGAAAAAGGAGCGGGAAAATAATTCGTTCGGAAAAAGATAATAAAATCGGCCGTAAATTTGTTGTATTACTAAATATTGGTAACTTTGCGGAAAAGGAGGTGAATTATGAAAACGACATCGGTAGCTTTGGGAGCCTATTTCGAGAATTTTATCCAATCGACAATCGCACAGGGACGTTATAACAATGCCAGCGAGGTGGTGCGTGCCGGTCTGCGACTTTTGGAGGAGCAGGAAAACAGTGTCGTGGCGTTGAAGAGCGCAATCGACGAGGGTGTGAGAAGCGGCATCGCCGTAGGGTTCGATCCCGAGCAACATCTGCGGACGTTGAAAATGCAGCGAAAAAATGGCTGATCTGCTTTTCTCGAACAAGGCCGTAGAAGACCTCACGAACATCTGGAATTACACGGTTGAAACATGGTCTGAGGCTCAAGCCGACAAATATTATGCGTTGCTCGTGGCTACCTGCCGTCAAATAGCCGACAGTTCTCGACCGTTGGGCCGGGAATACGCGGAAATCATGGCCGAATTATACGGATACCGAACGGGCAAACACATCGTTTTCTATCGGACGGTTTCCGAGAGTGCCGTAGAGATCGTGAGAATCCTGCACGAACGCATGGATTTGAAAAGCCGAATCGGAGAGTAATATGATTCGGTATAAATAAAAGCCGACGGTATTGCCGTCGGCTTTGTCGTTACATCTTGATGCCCTTGTTTGCGCCGGATTCGTTTTTGACCTGCGTTCCGATACGCCCGATGACGATACGTCCGCCGGAGGCATCGGCTATCTGTTGCAGGCGCGACGGAATAAAAGGCTGTCCGCGCTCTTTCAGCTGCGTATGTCGCGGACTATCTTCCATCAGCGCAGTCTCTTCTATCACCTCCGCCTCCTCTTCGATAGGTTTCAGCGACAGCTGAATCTTTCGCTCCAACTCCGTCATTTGGGCGCGCAGTGCCGCCAGTTCGGATTCCTTGCGCCACGTTCCCTCCACCACGTTTTGCAGGGTAGGAATGTCTTTGGCCAGTTCCTCGTTCTTCTTCTTGAAGTTCTCCAACACCGTTTCGATGGTCGAAAGGGCGTGCAGGAAGTTGAGCGACGCCAAACGCGGATCCGCCGCGATGTTGCCGTGGTTGTAGGAGTAGAGATAGTCGGCTTCTCCGCGTGCATAGAAACGGTTCTGCGTAAGGTCGAATCCGTCCTTTTCGGTCGTTTCGCTCTTTACGAGCAGCTCGAATCCGTAGAGGCTTCCGATGGGTTGTAATTCACCGCCCGTTCGGGCCGTCGCGGCGATATGGTTCAACTGCTTGCCGATGAGCTTCGGGTCGGAGGTTTCGAGGCCGTCGAGTTTCACGGGATTGCGGTACGAGCCGTCGCCGTTCAACTGCACACGGGCTTTGAAATGATCCAAGTCCGTGCTTATGCCCTCGATTTTGGCGTCGTTCTTCTCTATGGCGGACAGTATGGTGTCCAGCTTGTAGCGGCTCGATGACTTGCCGCGCACGAATGCCTGACGCTCGCTTTCGAGCGTGGCGATCTTCTTCTCCAAGCGGGCCTTTTCCAGCAGGTCGGTGTTGCCCGAAAGAATAGCGACGTATTCGGAGAAGTTCATACCCGATTTCTCGTCCATCGCACCCTCATCGATGGTTCGCGCACCCATCGCGCCGCTTTTGAGCTGCGAGATAAACGTTTGCTTGCAGTGCAGCAGGTTGAACTTATAGCTGTCGAGCGACTTCTCGACGGCATAGAGAATCACGTCCACTTTGTTGTCGGCATGGTATTTCGCCACTTCGTTTCCTGTGCGGATGCCGCGGCCGTCGCGTTGTTCGAGGTCGCTGGGTCGATCGGGTAGGTCAAGGGCATTACTGCCCTCTTCCCCCCTCAGAACCGTACATGAGGGTTTCCCCTCATACGGCTCAAGCTTTTCTAAGTCTCTGTTCGTGTGCAGAGACCGGCTCACACTACTTCTTGTTTCCATTGGATTTACGGGATAATTTGAAGCATTCATCATGAACCAACAGATTGCATTTCCGTCCGTCTTGGACGGTTGGCATTACGTTCCATGCCTTATACGTGTCAATCGGTTCACCACATATCGGACATTTCCGCCCTTGCTTTTCCCATAGGTAAAGCAGGGACTTACGTCCTTTCAGTGTCACAAGCATCTTTGACTTCATTCTTTTATTGAAGTACAGGCGGCAGTCTGCGTCAAACGGATTCATATCCCCTTTTATCTGCGTATATTGCAGGAAAGGAAACGAAGATGCCAGTTTCAGCAAAGTGAGTTGGTCTTCCTTGCCGTTTGATTTCTTGAACTTAGCCGCAAAAGTCCAGCTGTTCCCTCGGATATTGTGCCAATAACGGTCTTTTATCCACCGTTTTCCTTTCTTGGAATGACGGCGTTTAGCCCATTGCCACAAGGCGAGAAATATCTGATGGTCGATTCTGTGAAAAGAATCACGTGTCGCCCCATGCTGATAATATGCTCCCCATCCTCGGATTTTAGCATTCAACATTCTGATTAATGATTCCTGCTTGCAACCCTTATGACCTTTTGTAACCTTACGGATATTTTCCATAAAGCGTTTTTCGGCTTTCTTGGTCGGCTTTGTCAATATTTCATTGCCGTATTTGCGAATATTGAAACCGAGGAAATCGAAACCGTCACGAATGTTGGTTATCACCGTCTTTTCTTCGGATAAGGTCAAACCTCTTTCAGACATAAAGTCGGCTACCAATGGCTTGATTTCTTTTTCAAGTGTTTCACGGTTCTCGCAGGTAATTATAAAGTCATCAGCATAGCGGACAAGATTCACCATTGGCGAATATAACTTGCCTTTTATTCTAACTCGTTTATATTTCTCTGCAAGGACTTTCTGCAATCCGCCCAATGTCATATTGGCAAGCGTGGGAGAGATAATGCCACCTTGTGGCGTTCCCTCCTCTGTCGGGAACATCTGTTTGTTGAAGATATAGCCGCATTTCAACCATTTTCGGAGTATTGCTTTGTCCATAGGGATGTTGGCAAGCAACCATTCATGGCTGATATGGTCGAAGCACCCCTTTATGTCACCCTCCAAAATCCATTCGGGAGAATAGCCTTTCCGGAGAATGTTATGACATTGCTGTACCGCATCCATACAGCGACGTTCCTTGCGGAAACCGTACGAACGTGTGTCGGCTGTTGTTTCCGACACTGGTTCCAATGCCATGAGGTAAAGTGCTTGCATGGCTCTGTCTTTCATTGTCGGTATTCCCAACGGTCGCAGTTTGCCATTACTCTTTTTGATGTGGACTCTTCTCAATGGCTTCGGCTGGTAGCCTCTGCGTTTGAGCTCACTTATCGCTTGTGTTTTTGCTTCGGGTTTCTCCCATGTTTCCATGTCCACCCCGGGGGTGCTACCACCTCCGTTAGAAGTAACTCTCTTTACGGCTAAGGCTTTTGCGTAAAAAGAGTGGGTCAGCGTCCACTGCAAGGCTTTCACCTTGTTGTATCTGCCTTCCCTCTGAGCCTTTACAATTCGAGCTTGAAGCTTCTTGACAGAGACTTCCGCCTTGACCCAGTCTATGCTGTCCCACTGCGTTTGTCCCTTGTCAGCAGGCGCACACGATATTTTATTCTCGTTCATTTGCTTTCCTCCTCTCAGAAGTTCTTAAAGTTAATCGTAAAGAATCACCATTTGGCAATGTCTTGTCCTTTACGCCTACAAGACATTGTCACAGAAGTCTGCCCACTTTCGTGGCAGGTTGATGTCGTCACCGCCAACACGTGGCAGGTGGCTCAAACCATATCCGCTCCATTACAGAACGGCTTTCGCTTTCTCTGTTATCTTATACCTGCACTCCGTTCGGCTTCCATTGCTGTCAGCTTACCTGCCATTTTTTTGACATGACAGGAGAAATACAGGCTTACCGTGTTTCGTATAGATAACTAACGGATAGGTTAGGTTCTGTCTCATCCTCCGGCGGTGCTTATGTCCGTGTAATCCTACCATGGAGAGGATTAACCGACCGCATCCCGTTTTGGGTAGAGTGTATCAGCATCTTACACTCTTTCAGAGTTTACGAAGTTTACTAACAGTTCGCTTACGCTAACCATACTATCCAGCCTCGCCACTCTGCGGTATGATACTAACCGCACTTGACTTCCCCTCACGGTTCTGTCTTGTCTTGCGAAAGTGTACTTTGTCCCGACCGCTTAATACAACTATTAAGGTGCATCGGTGGTAGGCTACCGCTGACGGAACAGCGGGTTAAAGCTGATACCCGTAAGTATCATTCCAACAATTATCTATGCGACTTCATGTCGCACCCACGGCGTATCGAGATGATGCACCGCGACGGCTCGTTTCTGCGCATTGACGCCCGTTCCGAGCATGGAGGTCGAGCCGAAGAGCACCCGCACTTTGCCCTCGTTCATCGCATCGATAACGGCCTTGCGCGCTTTGTCGGTCTTGCACTCTTGGATGAAGCGAATCTCCGAGGAGGGAATACCGTAATCCTCCACGAGCTTGCGTTTGATTTCGCTGTACACGTTGAACTTCGTTCTACTCTTCTCCTGCTCGGCAGAGGGAACAAGTTCCCTTTGCCCTCGCTCAATCGAAGAGGCCCACTGCCCCGGCTGAAACGTCCCCAAATCCGAGAAGACGAACTGCGTTCCTTTCTGCGCGTCGTACTTGC
>ERZ778497.1063-NODE-1063-length-19429-cov-8.593527_pt1 | contig 19429 bp, 19 predicted proteins | sample MGYA00509938_ERZ778497 | MGnify/ENA primary metagenome ERZ778497 (study PRJEB29527, sample SAMN07138969) | mouse gut metagenome | material: feces | host: mouse | place: China:Nanjing | collected 2016-01-25 ... | reverse complement strand
AGTTGGCCTTGCGCCTGCGAAAATAGCTCGCTGCCGGGTCTTTTTTTTGTCCTGTTTTCATACAGGACATTTTTTTGTTTCCCGTTCAGAAATAGGGTATGATATAAGCAGGTTTGCACATTCCTATGCAAACGGGTATAATGGATGACGACAACAAAAATCACAAAAATAATGGATTTAGGAGATCATATGGACAAATATATAACAATCAAAGGTGCACGAGAAAACAATCTCAAAAATGTAAATTTACAGATCCCCCGCGATAAGCTTGTCATCATGACCGGTGTATCGGGATCAGGAAAGACATCTCTCGCTTTCGATACCATCTATGCCGAAGGACAGCGGCGCTATATGGAATCCCTGTCTGCTTATGCAAGACAGTTTTTAGGAAACAGCGAAAAGCCGGACGTAGATCAGATCGACGGGCTTTCGCCTGCGATCGCGATCGACCAGAAAACGACATCGAACAATCCGCGCTCTACTGTAGGAACGGTAACAGAAATCTATGATTACCTCCGTCTTTTATATGCCCGTATCGGTATCCCTTATTGCCCTGAACATGGCGAACCGATTACCGGATCGACCGTTACGGAAATGGTCGATCAGATGATGGAACTGCCCGACCGCACGCGCTGTACGATCATGGCCCCGATGATCAGAGGAAAAAAGGGAACGTTCAAAGATCTGTTCGATAAAATGATCAAGGAAGGGTATATCCGTGCCCGGATCGACGGACAGATCGTCCTGCTCGAAGAAATTGATCTGCTGGAAAAAAATAAAAAGCACGATATCGATATCGTGATCGACCGCATCGTTAAAGGAGACAACCGTTCGCGATTTTATGATTCGATCGAAACAGCCGTCAATCTGGCCGAAGGGATGGTGGATGTGCTGGCCGGCGATCAGGAAATGCTTCTTTCAAGCAATTACGCATGCAAGATCTGCGGCTTTACCGTACCCAAGCTCGAACCGAAGCTGTTCTCATTCAATGCCCCTCTGGGCGCGTGCCCGACATGCAAGGGACTAGGTATCGAACAGAAAGTCGATCTCGATCTTCTTATCCCGGACAGGAGCCGGTCGATTGCCGAAGGAGGTATCGCCTATTACAAAAATATCGTAAATACCGAAAATCTCGAATGGCAGCGCATGCAGGCTCTTCTTGACCATTACAAGATCGATATAAATATGCCCATCAGCAAGATCCCGAAGAAAAAACTCAACTATGTGTTATACGGTTCGGACGTGAAGATCGCTTATACGCTCAATTCCCGTTCAGGAATGACAAGCCGGAAAGAGGATTTCATTGAAGGGGTCGTTCCGATGATCGAGCGCCGGTTTCTTGAAACAAACTCGGCCTGGAACCGGGAATGGTACGGTTCCTTTATCGGCGAAACCGTATGCCATACGTGCCATGGGGCCCGTCTCAACGAAAAAGTGCTGGCTGTACGCATTGGCGGAAAAAATATATATGAATGGACACAGATGAGCGTCAAGGAAGCCCTGGAATTTATGAACACGATCGAACTGGATCCGACCGAAAGAAAGATTTCCTCTCTGATCACGAAGGAGATCCGGTCCCGTCTCGAGTTTCTGAATAATGTGGGCCTCTCCTATTTGACGCTTGATCGTCTGTCCGGAACTTTGTCGGGCGGCGAACTGCAGCGCATCCGTCTGGCAACCCAGATCGGTTCGAAACTGACTGGTGTCATGTATGTTCTTGATGAACCGAGCATCGGACTGCATCAGCGCGATAACGACCGCCTGATCGCTACATTGAAAGATATGCGCGATCTTGGCAACACCCTGATCGTCGTGGAACATGATGAAGATACGATGCGCGCAAGCGATTATATTGTCGATGTAGGACCGGGGGCCGGTGTGCACGGCGGACAGATCGTGGCTGCCGGGACACCACAGGAAATCATGGACAATCCGGATTCACTGACCGGTCAGTATCTGAGCGGAAAGAAAAAGATCGAAGTGCCTTCACAGCGCCGCAAAGGGAACGGGAAAAAGATCCGTATCGTCGACGCGACCCAGAACAACCTGAAAAAGGTGACAGTGGATTTTCCGCTCGGAATGATGGTCGCGGTCACCGGTGTTTCCGGTTCAGGAAAATCCTCTCTTGTGACAGAAGTGCTTACGCATGGAATCCAGCATTCGCTTGGAAGGATGCGGATCAAGCCGGGCGCATGCAAAACGATCAAAGGAATGGAAAATATCGACAAGCTGGTCGAGATCGGCCAGGATCCGATCGGACGTACGCCTCGCTCCAATCCAGCCACGTATACAGGCGTGTTCGATGATATCCGCGATCTGTTTGCCCAGACCAGGGAAGCCAAGCTGCTTGGATATGATAAAGGACGATTCTCTTTCAATGTGAAGGGCGGACGCTGCGAAGCCTGTCAGGGAGACGGGATCAAAAAAATTTCCATGCATTTTCTTCCGGATGTATACGTCCCGTGCGACGTATGCCATGGAAAAAGGTATAATGAAGAAACCTTGCAGGTCAAATATAAAGACAAATCGATAGCGGATGTATTAGAAATGACAGTAGAGGAAGCGGTGGACTTCTTCTCCAATGTTTCCAAGATCCGTCATAAGCTGCAGACATTGAAAGATGTCGGTCTTTCCTATATCAAGCTCGGACAAAGTGCCACGACGCTTTCGGGGGGCGAGGCGCAGCGCGTCAAGCTGGCTTCGGAGCTGCAGAAAAAAGCGACCGGAAAAACGATGTTCGTGCTCGATGAACCGACGACCGGCCTGCATACCAATGATGTGAAGAAACTGATCGAGGTCCTGCAGCGTCTTGTCGAGAACGGCGATACCGTTGTGGTCATCGAACACAATCTCGATGTGATCAAATGTGCCGATTATATTATCGATATCGGTCCGGAAGGAGGAGCCGACGGAGGAAATGTTGTTGCCACCGGAACTCCGGAGCAGATCGCTCAGGATCCGGACAGTTATACAGGACAATATCTGAAACCAATGCTGGAAAGGAAGTGATGGCATGAGCGAGGTAACCGTCAGAGATATAGCAGAAAAATTCGCGTGGGAAATCGTGAGCGGCGATGCGGCTGCACTGCAGCGTCCCGTGACACTGGCTGATACAAATCGTCCCGGTCTCGAGCTTGCAGGCTATTTCCCAGGGACACAGGTCAAACGGCTTGTCGTTCTTGGAGACAAGGAAATCGGATATATCGAATCGGAAATGGATGAAATATCCCAGCGTCGTGCTTTTGAATATCTGACAGGGCCGAAAACACCTGCCATCGTCGTAACAAACGGCAATCCGTGCCCGCCCATCCTGAAAGAAATCGCCAAGAGAAAAAACTTTCCGATCTGCATGGCAGACAACAAGACATCGCACGTGATTGTCAATGTGACCAATTATCTGGATGAACTGCTTGCGGAAAGCGTCATCCTTCATGGCGAACTGATCCGGCTGTACGGGGTGGGGGTGCTCATTACGGGCAAATCCGGAACCGGTAAATCGGAAATTGTACTGGAGCTCATCCAGCGGGGCCATCAGCTCGTTGCCGATGACCGGGTCGATATTTACCGCATTCACAATCAGCTGGTCGGACGTCCGACCCCGATGATCGAAGGATTCATGGAGCTTCGCGGCGTAGGGATCATCGACGTGGAAAAAATGTATGGTGTCGCATCGATCACCCATCAGACCAATATCGATCTGGAAATCGTCCTCGAACCCTTCAAAAGCTCTGTCGATTATGACCGGGTAGGGATCGAGGAAAAAGAGTATTCGGAAATTCTCGGGATCAGGATCCTGAAAATGCGTATTCCGGTCAGCGCAGGACGCCCGATGTCCACGATCATAGAGACGGCAGTGGCCAATTATCTGCTGCTGATCCAGGGAACCGACTCTGCCAAGGAATTTGAAGAACGGGTGCTTTCGGAAATTGCGCATAACCGTGTGGAAGCATTGGAAAACAAAGAATAGAATCGAGGAAAAATCATGAGCGACAAATTTGATCTCATCATTATCGGAGCCGGTCCTGCCGGCATGACGGCAGCCCTGTATGCATCGCGTTCCGGCCTGAAAACGTGCATCGTCGAAAGCGGCGCGCCGGGAGGAAAGCTGCTGAAAACATTTCATATCGAGAATTATCCGGGCATCAAGGAAATGGGCGGTGCCGAGCTGGCCATGGTCATGTTCGACCAGGCGCTTGCGTTCGGCGCCGAATACAAAGCCGGAGAAGTAGTGAAGGTCAACAAGGATAAGAGCGTCGAACTTCTTGATGGCACGATCCTGGAATCAAACTGTGTCCTGCTGGCAACGGGAACAAAAGAGCGCATGCTGAACATACCTGGCGAACAGGAAAATGTCGGCAAAGGTGTTTCCTTCTGCGCCGTATGCGACGGAGCCTTTTTCCGCGGCAAAGATGTCGTAGTGATCGGGGGCGGAAACTCGGCTCTTGAAGAGGCAGGCTTTCTGACCCAGTTTGTCAACAAGCTGTATATTGTCATCCGGCGCGATCAGTTCCGTGCGGAAGAAAAATTCCAGCGCGAGGTCGAGGAAAACGAAAAGATCGAAATTATCAGGGAGCATGTGCCCCTCGAAGTGCTTTCGGATGGAAAGGTGACCGGGATCGTTCTGAAAAATGTTAAAACCGGAAAGACACAAACCGTGGATTGCTCCGGTATATTCCCGTATGTCGGTTCGGACCCGATCAGCGACTGTGTCAAGGATCTGGGCGTATGCAATGAACATGGCTATGTGATCGTCGACCGGAATATGGAAACGGCTGTCAAAGGTGTATATGCGGCAGGAGATGTCGTAGACAAGCAGCTTCGCCAGGTTGTGACAGCGGTCGGAGAGGGTGCGCTGGTCGCTCAGCAGGCTTACAAGGAAGTAAAGGAAAAATAATTTGAATGCGCTTACAGTTTGTGCTTAAATGAAACTGTAAAAGCATAAAAAAACAACGAGGGAGGTTTCGATTATGGATTCATTAACAGCCATTCAGCGTGCAATGGATTTTTACTATGAAATTACAGGGCTGAGATCTTATTTTGTACAAGGTGTCAACGATGTCGACAGTGCGAAGGAGAAAAACTTTTTCTGCAAGACGCTTAAGATGAGCTCCAAAGCACTGGATCACTGTGAAGCCTGCACACTGGAAAATTATACGAACGCTTTGAACAATCATGAAATTCAAATGTATTCTTGCCATGCCGGCCTGGTAAAATGGTCGATCCCGGTAGAATTTCCTGGCGTGACAGGAGTGATCGTATCGGAAGGTGTCATCAGCTCGCAGCAGGTTGCCGATAAAGACAACTGGATCGATTATCTGGTTGAAAAATACAATCTGCCAAGAAATATTCTGATGGAAAATTACGAGCATGTCGTTGAAATGACCGAAAAAGAAGTGGATGACAGCGTGAAGCTGCTTGTCGCTCTGCTCGATTATTACCGTTCGTTAAGCGTGGAATAAAAGAAAACGGCTTATTAAAGGAGGACCCATGTCCTCCTTTTACTTTGGCAGCTGGCAGCACTGGAGAGAAGTCCGCAGCACAATCGCAATAATCGCAATGTTTAGAACAAATAATGCAATGTGATAAATATTTTATAGATGCTAAAATGTGCGTATACCAAATGGTAGCGGTTACATTCAGCGGGAGCGTATGGCTGAAAAAGGAGATTCGTGATGAACAGTTCAAATACAGATTTAAAAAAATCAGCGGTGCAGCCCCAAAATGAACGATTCAAAATAAATAAAATATACAACAATAATGTGGTTGTCGTAAAAAAGAACGGGAAAGAACAAGTAGTCTGCGGAAGAGGGATCGCGTTTTCCAAAAAAGTCGGTGATCCTTTGGATATGAGCCAGGTGACTCAGATATTTGTTCTCAAGGAAGAAAAGGATAATATCCGGTTTCAGGAAATTATTCAAAATATCCCTTTAGAATATATTGAATTGACAAACGAGATCATTGAAATGATCAAACTGGAACTAGGTCAAAAAATAAATGATATTATTTATGTTTCTCTTTCAGACCACATTCATGCAGCCATAGAAAGGGCAAAAGAAGGAATTTATCTTCCGAATACGATGAACTGGGAAATTGCCCATTACTATGAAAATGAATATGCTCTGGCTCTTAAAGCTCTTGAAATGATCCGAAGAAAGACCGGAATTGAACTGAAAGACGATGAGGCAAGTTTTATTGCCCTTCATATAATAAACTCGGAAAAAGAAAATTCTTCTTTGGAAGAAACGACGAAAGTCGCCCGGATCATCCGGGAAATCCTTAAAATAGTCCGGAATCATCTGCAAAAGGATTTTTCGAATGATTCCGTTCACTTTTATCGTTTTGTTACGCACATTAAATTTTTTGCGCACAGGCTTGTGTATGACAAGCCTCATAACAGCGATAACAACAGTGAACTTCTGGAAATTATAAAAAACAAGTATCAGGATTCTTATCATTGTGTAGAAGCCATTTCAAAAATGATTTATCAAAAATACAATTATCGGGTCTTGCAGGAAGAAAAACTTTATTTAACGATCCATGTGCATCGTCTGACCTATAACAACGGTAATAACTGAGAAATCAGTGATTATATTGGATGGTAACATTAAGTTGGCCAAACCTTCTATGTACTATTAGGAGGAAAAATTTATGAACAAGTACAGTGAGTTAGCTGCTGCCGTCATCAGCAACGTTGGCGGCAAGGAGAATGTCAGATCTTTAAGACATTGTATTACGCGATTGAGATTTGTGCTGAAGGACGAATCGATCGCGAACGACGAGATCATCAAAAGTATGAAAGGGACGATCGGGCTGGTCAAAGCAGCCGGCGAATATATGGTCGTGATCGGCGAGCACGTTCCTGAAGTATATGATGAAGTATGCGCACAATTAGGCATGCCAACGAGCAATGTAAAAGTCGAGGTATCCAAAGAAAAGAAATCTTTTCTCGATAAGGCGCTGGGAGTCATTCGTTCCGGATTAGGCCCTACGCTGAATATCATGTGCGCATCCGGTGTGCTCAAAGGGATCCTGGTCATTCTTCAAATGTGCGGCGTGCCGGCAGAAAGCGGCATTTGCATGCTGGCCAATGCAGCAGGGGACGCGTTCTTCTACTGTCTTCCGATCATTATGGGATATAATGTCGCGAAACATTTGGAAATCGATCCGTTTTACGGCTTGATCCTTGGTGCATCCATGATTTATCCGAGCATTCAAAATGTAGATGTGTCTTTGCTTGGATTAACTGTAAACACTTCTTATACATCGTCTTTTCTGCCCGTATTGTTCGGCTTGTTGATTTCGGCACCAATTTATAAATTTCTGCAAAAGAAATTGCCAAGCGTTGTCAAAGGGTTCATGACGCCGCTCATTACATTGTCGATCGCTTTTCCGCTTACTTTCGTAGTGATCGGACCGATCGCGGAAGTATTGTCCAACGGCATGAATATCGCGATCAATTTTATCTTTGAATTATCTCCGCTGGTGGGCTGCACGATCCTGGGCGGTATCTGGCAGATACTGGTCATGTTCGGTATTCACAGCTTGATCGTAATGTTCGCGTTTTATGCGGTTATGGCAGGAAATCCAAGCCTGATGCTGGCGTCAACATGGACCGTATGCTTCGGGATCGTCGGGATCCTGTTGGCGACCTTTGCGAAATCGAGAGATCAGCAAGTGAAAAGCGCAGCGCTGCCTGCGGCCGTGTCTGCTTTGTTCGGAGTAACAGAACCGGGAATGTACGGTATCGTTGTGCCTCGTAAAGTATTATTGGGGATCAGTTGCATTGCAGGGGCTTGCGCCGGATTTGTGGTTGGTATTTTCAATATGAAAATTTATTCCTATGCCGGTATGGGTGTGATCGGCCTGCTGTCGTTCCTGAATCCGGAAAATCCGCAGATCTTCCCGATCGTGTTAGCGGTCCTGGCTCCTTTGTGTGTGGGATTCGGTTTGACTACAATTTTCTATAAAGACGAGAAAGCGGCAGTAAAAGATCAGCTGGATGAAATGCATATCGTGCAAATGCCAGTAAACGGACTTGTAAAAAATATCACAGAATCTTCGGATGAAGCCTTTTCATCGGAAGCTCTGGGAAAAGGGATCGTTATTTTTCCGGAAAACGGCGAAGTGGCTGCACCTGTTTCAGGAACAGTGAAGACATTGTTTCCGACCAAACATGCCATTGGGATCGTAGCCGATGACGGAACCGAAGTATTGCTGCATATCGGCATCAATACAGTGAACCTGCAGGGTAAATATTTTACCGCACATATTGAGCAGGGAGACAGAGTGAAAGCGGGCGATCCGATCGTATCTTTTGATAAGCAGGCGATTGAAAAAGAAGGATACTCCACAGAAGTGCTGGTAACGATTACGAATGATTCCGATTATCGCGATATCGTTCATCTCCATAAAGGAGAATCGACTATAGGTCAAGCGGTATTAGGAGGCGTGAAATAATATGAATTTTCCAGAAAATTTTTACTGGGGAGGCGCAACAGCAGCCAACCAGTATGAAGGAGGATGGAATCTGGGTGGCCGCGGTCCCGCATTAACCGATTTTACGACTGGCGGTTCCGCACGGACAAACCGATATCTGACGTATTTTGATGAAAACGGCGAGCCGCAAAAAACAAGAACGTCCATTGTCTCTTCCGGCATACCGAAGAACGCAAAGCTCGCGGTATTTGAAGATGAATACTATCCTAATCATACAGGAGCGGACTTCTATCATCGATATAAAGAAGATATTGCGTTATTTAAAGAAATGGGCATGAACATGTTCAGGATGTCGATATCCTGGTCCCGCATTTATCCGTTAGGGATAGAAGAAGAGCCGAACAAAGAAGGACTCGCATTTTACAGAAATGTATTCGAGGAATTGAAGAAAAACGGGATCGAACCGCTTGTCACGATTTCTCATTACGATGATCCGGCATATATCGCAACCGAAATTGGCTGGGAAGATCCGAAAACCATTGAGCTGTATTTCAAGTTTGCGAAGACTGTGATGGATGAATATCATGATCTCGTTAAATACTGGCTGACATTTAATGAGATCAATTCACTGCTGATGTCTTCAGCGTTCGTGCCGGATTATCCGCAAGAAAAAACAAGACTTTCGTATATTCAGCTGCATAATAAATTTGTCGCCAGCGCGAAAGCCGTAAAATATGCCCATGAGACCTATCCGCAGTTCGTGATGGGATGCATGATTGCCGGCCTGGTAAATTACCCGTTTACTTGCGATCCGAAGGATATCCTGGCCGCACAGCAGAAGATGCAGAACTACTTCTGGTACTGCGGCGATGTGCAGGCCCGGGGAAAGTATCCAAGCTGTTCTAAAAAAATATGGACAGAGTATGGACTGGATCCGCAGTTTTTTGATAAAGATGCGCAATTGCTGAAAGAGGGAAAAGCAGATCTGTTTACTTTTTCCTACTACAACACCACGTGTGTCACGACGCATAAAGATGTCGCGAAGGATGGTGCGGGAAATTTATCGATGGGAGCGAAAAATCCATATATTCACTATTCCGACTGGGGCTGGGGTGTCGATGCAGACGGATTAAGATATATTCTCAATGAAATCGAAGACCGGTATTCGCTTCCGATCATGATCGTCGAAAATGGACTGGGCGCGCATGACGTGCTTGAAGACGGGCACGTACACGATCCGTACCGTATCGAGTATTTTAAATGTCATATCAAAGCGATGGATGATGCGCTCCGGGACGGTGTGAATCTGATAGGATATACACCGTGGGGGATCGTGGATCTGGTTTCTGCTTCTACAGGAGAAATGGCAAAACGATACGGGGTAATTTACGTTGACCTCGATGATGAAGGGAAAGGCACATTTAAACGCTATAAAAAGGATTCTTTCGAGTATTACGCAAATGTGATCCGCACGAACGGAAAAGAATATGAATAGAAAAAAGGGCAGATTCAATAGGAGTCTGCTCTTTTGCGTATTTAACTAATTCTGTACCGTATGATGGGCCGGATACGATGAAGTGTCCAGGCCAAGAAATACATATCCCTGGTCCTTGTAGTATTTAATGATTTCTTCAAGTGCTTCAACAGTCGTGTTCTTGGCATCCGTATCGTGCATCAGGATGTTGATGTACTGCTCATCGCTTCCTGTCGCATGCTCGACGATCTGCGCAGCAGGAACGTTGTTGCCGCTCGCGTCGGTCGAATCGACGTTCCAGTCAAAATACTGGTATCCTTTGTCGCGAACCTCCTGAGTCAGCTCGGACATGATATGCGGCGTATACTGGGCCGAGATCATATTGCTCGAGCCGCCCGGGAAACGGATGATCATCGATTTTTCTCCGGTCAGATCTTCCACCATATCCGAGATCTGCTGCAGGTCTTTGTAGTAGGCGTCCTTGCTCGAATACAAGGTCGCATAATCGTGCGTATACGTATGCAGCCCGATCGTATTTCCGTCTTTGTACGCTTCTTTGATGTAGTCGTTGAATTCGGGATGATTGCCGGTTACGAAGAAGGTCGCTTTCGCGTCGTACTTGTTCAGGATATCAAGGATCTTTTTCGTGTTCCTGCTCGGTCCGTCGTCAAACGTCAGGTAAACGACTTTTTTGCCATAGGCCGGATCCTTTTTTACATTCAGCGGAAGCGTAATGGTATCGGAATTTCCGGACCGGTCCGAAACCGTGAAGGTCACAGTGCCTTCGCCTGGTTCCGTGGAATCGTAGGAGGAATCATCGATCTCGATCTTAGGTGAAGGATCGAACTCATCCTCGACCTTGAGCATGTCGGGCGAAACGAGCTGTCCCTGCATGATCGAAAGGGTCTGTTTCCTGTCTTTGAGCTGCGGAGCTTTCGTATCTTCCTCGCGGTAAAGGGTCGCGGTCTTCGTGACCGAATTTCCGTCTTCGTCCTCGGCCGTGACACTGACCTTGTGCTTGCCTCGTTCATCGATCGTGGCCTTGTCAAAGTCATAGGAATATTTGATCTTTCCTGCATCTTCTGCGCTGTCCACCAGGCTTGACGGATCAAAATCGGTCGTCATGTCGATATAGGTGTCCTTGAGTGCCAGTTCGGGCGGTTTGGTGTCCTTGACATTGATCCGGGCCGTTGCGGAATGATCGTTGTAGACATATTTGATCGGATATTCCCCTTTTTTGTTCGTATCGATATTTCCGTCGATCTTCACATCGTCCTTTGATCCCCGGAATACGAATTTGATATTGGACTTCGGATCATATTTTTCCTTATATTCTGCCACTACGTCCCTGGAGTAAAGCTGCACAGGATTGAAGTTGAGATAAATAACATAAATTCCTGCAATGAGCAGGAGCGGGATACATAATACCGCAAGCAGGCGGCCAAGCCGTAATCGTCTTTTTTTCTTTTTTCTTTTCATGGTCATAAATCATTTCCTTGTATATGAAAAATTATATACTACTTTTTTTTAAATGGGGAGATATGTGTTGGATTTGACGTATTTTGAATGAAAAAAATTTGGTATACTAAAAACAGGAAAAGAGGTAGGATATGAAACTCATATTAGCGATTTTATCGAATGAAGACAGTTCGGCCGCAAACCATCTGCTCAATAAAAACGGGTTCCAGGTCACGAAGCTTGCCACGACCGGCGGCTTTTTAAGAGCCGGGAATACGACATTGATGATCGGCTGCGAAGATGATCTGGTCGAAAAGGCTATCCAGCTCATTGAGGAAAGCTCCAGAAAACGAATCGAAATGGTACCGACCGCAGCCGGATACGATATGGGACGATATATGAATCTGCCGATGGAAGTGCAGGTCGGCGGCGCAACGATCTTTGTGATCGATGTGGAACAGTTCAAGAAAGTTTAGGAAGGAAAAAGAAAAATGAATGTACTTGTGGTAGGAAAGGGAGGCCGCGAGCACGCGCTCGCGCTCGCCGCTTCGAAATCAAAGCTGTGCACGCATCTTTATATGGCACCAGGAAATCCGGGCATGGCAAAGCTGGGAACATGTGTAGAGATTTCTGATGGAGACATTGACGCACTGGTGAAATTCGCAAAAGAAAATCACATCGACCTGACGATCGTCGGACCGGAAGCGTCTTTAGCGAAAGGAATCACGGACGCTTTCGAAAAAGAAGGCCTGAAAGTGTTCGGACCTGACCAGGCAGCGACCCAGGTCGAATCAAGCAAGGATTTCGCCAAACAGATCATGAAAAAATACTCGATCCCGACAGCCGCTTACGAAACGTTTGACGCGTATGGACCGGCATGGGCGTATGTCCAGGCGCAGGGAGCGCCGATCGTGATCAAGGAGGACGGACTGAAAGCCGGCAAAGGCGTCACCGTCGCTATGGATCTGGAGGAGGCCAGAGAAGCTCTCGAGATCGCATTCGGCATTCCGGGCAACAAGGTCGTGATCGAAGAATATCTGGAAGGGTTCGAGTATTCGCTGATTGCGCTCGTGCACAATGATCTTGTCGTTCCGCTGGAGGTCGCCCAGGATCATAAGCGGGTATCGGACGGGGACAAAGGACCGAATACCGGCGGTATGGGATCGTATTCTCCGGTCAAGAAGATCACGCCCCAAATCGTTGCCGATACATTGGAACAGGTCATGGAACCGATGGCAAAAGCGCTCGTGGAAGAAGGCGTGCCGTTTACCGGCTTTTTGTACGGCGGTCTCATGCTGACAGCAGACGGCATCAAAACGATCGAATTCAATGCGCGGTTCGGCGATCCGGAAGCGGAAGTCATCCTGGCCCGTCTCGAAAGCGATTTTCTGGAAGCCATTACGCAGGTCATGGAAGGAAACCGTCCCGAACTTCGCTGGAGCAGCAAAGTGAGCCACGGCGTCGTGCTGGCAAGCACCAGTTATCCCGCTTCTTCTACAAAAGGAGCGCTTATTGAAGGGTGCGAAAATGTCGACGGCCTGGTCTACCATATGGGTACGAAAGAAGAAGACGGAAAGCTGTATACGGACGGCGGCCGCGTCCTCATGATCGTTACGCTGGCTGACGATCTGGAAACAGCGTATGAGCAGACGTACGAACAAATAAAGAAAGTGAAGAGCGATGCCCTGTTCTGCCGCAGCGACATCGGAAGAAAGGATATGAACGACAATGCCTAAAACAGATCTTGAAATCGCACAGGAATGTGTCATGGAACCGATCCAGGAAGTTGCCGCCAAGATCGGCATTCCTGAAGAAGCGCTGGAACGCTATGGAAACTACAAAGCCAAGCTTTCCTTCGATTTTGTAAAAAGCCTCGAAAACGAAGAAGAAGGAAAGCTGATCCTTGTCACAGCGATCAACCCGACCAAGGCGGGCGAAGGAAAGTCGACCACGACCGTCGGTCTGGGAGACGGATTGAATCGTCTGGGAAAAAAGACGATGATGGCTTTAAGAGAGCCGAGCCTCGGACCGGTCTTCGGATTAAAAGGAGGAGCTGCCGGAGGCGGATATGCCCAGGTCGTTCCGATGGAGGATATCAACCTTCACTTCACGGGCGATATGCACGCGATCACAACGTGCAACAACCTCGTCTCCGCTATCGTCGACAACCATATTTATCAGGGAAATGCCTTGAATATCGATCCTGACAACATTACCTTCAAACGCTGCCTCGATATGAATGACCGGGAACTGCGCCGTGTCGACATCGGACTGGGAGCCAAGGTCAACGGCGTGAAGCGGGAAGATGGTTTCAATATTACTGTGGCCAGCGAGATCATGGCGGCCCTCTGCCTTGCCGAAGACCTGATGGATCTCAAAAAACGGTTTGCGCAGATGCTTGTTGCGTATACGTATGATGGCAAACCGGTCTATGTGCGCGATCTGGGGATCGAAGGCGCGATGGCCATGGTCATGAAGGATGCGATCCTGCCAAATCTCGTACAGACGCTCGAACACAATCCGGTGCTCATCCATGGCGGCCCGTTCGCCAATATCGCGCATGGATGCAATTCGGTCATCGCCACGAAGACCGCGCTTCGTCTGGCCGATTATGTAGTGACAGAAGCTGGTTTCGGGGCCGATCTTGGTGCCGAGAAGTTCCTTGATATCAAATGCCGTCTGGCCGGGCTGCATCCGGATGCGGTCGTGATCGTCGCAACGATCCGGGCGCTCAAGCAGCATGGCGGAGTGGCTTATGAAGATCTTAAACAGGAAAATGTGGAAGCGATGCTGGAAGGTTGCGAAAACCTCGCAAAGCATATCGATACGATCGAGCAGTTCGGGGTGCCGTATGTCGTGGCGATCAACGAATTTGCGACCGACACGAAAGCCGAAGTGGAAACTCTGGAAAAATGGTGCATGGAAAACAATCATCCGATGTCTTTGAGCCAGGTATGGGCCAAAGGCGGCGAAGGCGCGCTCGATCTGGCCGAAAAGGTCGTAGAGCTGTGCGAGAAGGAAAACAGCTATGCACCGCTTTATCCGCTGGATGAATCGATCGAAAAGAAGATCGAAACGATCGCTCGCAAAGTGTACGGGGCCAAAGGAGCCGAGTTTACGGACGAGGCAAAAGAGCAGATCAAGGTATTCAATGAAATGGGCTGGGACAAGCTGCCGATCTGCATGGCCAAGACACAGATGTCCTTGTCGGATGACGGCAAGATCATGGGCCGGCCAAAGGATTTCACGATCACGGTGCGCGAGCTGCGTCCTTCTCTTGGGGCAGGCTTCATCGTCGCCCTGACTGGCAAGGTGCTGACGATGCCGGGCCTGCCGAAGCATCCGAGCGCCCTCGATATGGATATTGATGCCGAAGGAAAGATCACGGGCCTGTTCTAAAATCAAATAATACAGAAGAAAGGAAAGACGACAGTCGATCAAGCATTAGACGGTCGTTTTTTCTTTTGTTTGCATATAATGAAAAAAAGGAGAAACTTTATGCGTTCAGAAAAAATAAACTGGAAGCTGCTGATCGTCGTTACCGTTTTGGTCATTTTGGTAATGAATCTTTCGCAGGTCGTTTCGATCATACAAACTTTATGGGGAGCCATTTCGAGCCTCGTATTCGGGGCCATGCTCGCTTTTGTGATCAATCTGATCATGCGTCCGATCGAGGAACAGCTTTCAAAATCCAAAGCAAAGTTCATTCAAAAAGCAAAGCGGAGCATTTCTCTGCTCGTATCGATCGTGATCGTGATCGCTGTGCTGGCCGGCCTGGTATGGCTTGTCGTTCCATCGCTGATCGATGCCGGAGAAGTCATGGCAAAAGTCGTTCCGAAGTATTTTGAACAGGGACAGGATTTCTTTAACCGTCTGTTCAAAAACAATCCGGACCTGGTCGATACGATCAATTCCTTCAATATCAACTGGAAGGAAGTGACGGACAAGTTCATGGGCTTTTTGAGCTCGGGCGTCTCCGGCGCATTAGGAAATGCGGTGGGCGTGGTCGGCACGATCGTCAGCAGCGTCGTCAATACGATCATCGTGATCATTTTTGCGATCTATGTGCTGCTGGACAAACAGCGTTTCGTGAATTTGTATCACCGGGCGTGCAATTTGTGGCTGAAGCCGGAAACAAAAGCGCAGATCACGCAGGCGCTCAATATCATATACGGTTCGTTCAGTTCGTTTATCTGCGGACAGTGCCTGGAAGCCTTTATTCTCGGTTCGACGTGCGCGCTGGGCATGTTTATCCTGCATCTGCCTTATCCGCTGATGATCGGCACGCTGGTCGGCGTGATCAATATCATTCCGATGATCGGCGCCTATATTGGCGGAGCGATCGGCATGTTCATGGTATTTACGGTCAGTCCGTGGCTGTCTGTCGTGTTCCTGATCTATTTGTGCATCCTGCAGCAGTTTGAAAGCAACGTCATCTATCCCCGGGTCGTCGGCCGTTCGGTCGGTCTGCCTGGCATTTATGTCATGATCACGGTCGTTGTGGGAGGATCGCTTGCCGGTGTTGCCGGCATGTTCCTTGGCATTCCGATCATGGCCAGTGTCTATAAAATCGTAAAGATCTACTTCAAGGAAGCGGAAGACAGAAAACAAATGCATTCAAAAGAAGAGGAGGAGGAAAATGTTCAGCCGTCAGCCGAATAAAGAACAGCAGACAAAAGATATCCTGGAACGTGGTTCCATCCTGCATATGGCCCTGCAGGATACGGACGGCTTTTTCATCCAGCCGGTTTCCTACGGATTTTCCACCAAAAAAGGGCAGATCGTCCTGTATTTCTGCGGAGAAAAAAAGGGGCGCAAGTATGAAGCATATAAGCAGAATCCGAAAGTGTCGGTCCTGATCGATCATTTGAGCGGGTACCGGATCGATTCCCAGCAGTATCTGCCGTGTTTCGAAAGCCTGCGCGGAACAGGCACGATCGAGGAGGTCGAGGGGGCGCATAAAAAGCATGCGCTGTTCGCGCTGCTTCAGCACTGCGGCTTTGAGGAGCAGCATATTGCGTTTGACGAGATCCTGCTTGATCCGGAACTTGGCTTCTACAAGATCGATCTGGAAGAGGTCGTCACGAAAAAAAGTGTCTGAAAAGAAAACAGGAAACAGTCAAACGAACGCCGGAAGCATGGTTGCCTGAACCATGCTTTTTCTGTAAAATAAGAGCCGTAAATAAAAAAGGAGAAGGCAGGAATGTTTGATGAGATCCATGAAGAGTGCGGCGTCTTTGGCGCCTATCATGTAAAGGATGCGGCTTCGATCACGTATTACGGACTGCATACGCTGCAGCATAGAGGGCAGGAGGCCAGCGGTATCGCGTCCGAAAAGGACGGAAAGATCCGTGTTTCGAAAGGAAAAGGGCTGACGATCGATGTGTTCACGAAAGAGAAGCTGGAACAGCTTGGCGGAAACAATGCCATCGGCCATGTGCGCTACAGTACAGCAGGAGGACAGGAGAACGCCAATATCCAGCCGATCGTTTCCCGGGGCCGAAGGGGCGAAACGGCCATTGTCCATAACGGCCAGATCGTGAATGAAAAAGAGCTGCGCGTCGAGCTCGAAGATGCAGGATGTATTTTTCAGGGCACGAGCGACAGCGAGATCGTCCTGCACATGATCCAGATGGAAGAGGGAACGCTTCTCGAAAAGGTCATGAAGACGGCTTCAAGACTGGTGGGGGCATTTTCCATCCTTGTCATGAGCGATGACGAGATCATTGCCGTACGGGATCAGAAGGGACTTCGTCCGCTTTCCTATACGAAGATGCAGGATGGCTATGTGATCGGTTCGGAAACGTGCGCGTTCGAGGTGCTTGGTCTGTATTCGCATACGGATGTGCTTCCGGGGCAGGCCGTACAGTTCAAGGATGGCATTGTCCGTTCCTTCTTTTACGAGGAAAATGTCTCGTCGAACATGTGTGCCATGGAATATATTTATTTTGCCAGGCCGGACAGCGTGATCGAAAACATCAACGTGCACAATTTCCGCAAGGAGACGGGACGCCTGCTTGCCAGAAAGGACGATGTGCAGGCCGATCTTGTGATCGGTGTGCCGGACTCCTCGCTTTCGGCAGCGATCGGGTATGCGGAAGAGAGCGGGATCCCGTTCGAAACGGGTCTGGTGAAAAACCGTTTTGTCGGACGCACTTTTATCCAGCCGACCCAGTCGCAGCGCGATCGGGGCGTGCGGATGAAGCTTTCGGCGATCGAGCAGGTCGTGAGCGGAAAGTCGGTCGTCATGATCGATGATTCGATCGTGCGCGGAACGACATCAAGGCGCATCGTGCGTCTGCTCAAGGATGCGGGCGCCGCCCAGGTGCATGTGCGGATCGCGTCTCCGATCATTACGAGCCCGTGCTTTTACGGCGTGGATACGAGCACGAAAGAAGAGCTGATCGGTGCGCGTATGAACTGCGATGAGATCTGTTCCTATATCGAGGCCGATTCTCTAAAATTCATGGAGATCGAAGAACTGAAAGCGGCTGCGGATGGAAACGGGCTTTGTACGGCATGCTTTGACGGAAAGTACTGTACGGATCTGTTTTCCTATGCCAAGGTGCTCGAAGCGTAAGAACTGATGATGAGCAATGAAGGATCCCGGATCGTCCGGGATTTTTTTGTTGACAAGAAAACTTGGCGAATTTATAATATTGACAAGTAAACTTGTCAAGAAAGGAGTTCGAATATGAATAAAGAAGAAATCTTGATGGCAAGCCGCCACGAAAACAAAAACAAGGATCTGGTCGAGCTGGAAGCCGGACATCTGTCGGAAAGATACGCGAGCCGGGCCGGCGCATTGATGTGCTGCGCCGTCTGTCTTCTTTCCTCGATCCTTGCGAAGAAAATGCTTTACGGTCCGTGGACAATTTATTTCTGCATGGTCGCGACACAGTGGTTTGTCCGTTTCGTGAAGCTTGGGCGCAAAAGCGATCTGGCTTTATCGATGCTGTTTCTTGTTCTGACGATCCTGGCCCTGACCGGACTGATCGCACGGCTTTCGGGAGCGTCTGTATGAAGGAAGAGCTGCAGCTGAAAAACCATCTGAAAGAAGCGCGGACCGAAGCGAAGCTTTCGCAGGCTGCGCTTGCCAGGATGGTCGGCGTTTCAAGGAACACGATCAGCTCGATCGAAACGGGGCAGTTCAACCCGACCGCAAAACTGGCGCTTATTCTCTGTATTGCGCTGGATAAGAAATTTGAAGAGTTGTTTTATTTCTAAGGAGGAGAAAGATGGAAAACAGTATGATGCTGATTCTTGGCGCTGTATTATGTATCATGGCCATTGTGAATATGAAGGGAAATATCAGCACGATCCATTCGTACAATCGGAAAAATGTGAAGGAAGAGGATATTCTGAAATACGGAAAGATGGTAGGGAGCGGGACCTTGGTGATCGGGATCGCTTTGATCGTATCGTATATCCTGCCGTTCGCTGGTATGGAACACTGGAAAAACGTGGTCATGATCCCGGCCCTGGCTGCAGGTCTGGCTCTTATCGTATATGGGCAGATCAAATACAACAAAGGATTGTTCTGAAGCCGAAACACGGTGTGCTGTACTTGGATTTTCGGGCAAAGAAGGTATAATGAAATTATATACGGAGGTGTATAAAATGATTAAATATGTTGAAAGTATAGATGATTTTAAAAAAGCGGTCGGTGAAGGAAAAGTTCTTCTGGATTTCTTTGCGGAATGGTGCGGACCTTGCAAGATGCTGACACCAGTTCTTGAAGAGATTTCCAAAAAACTTCCTGATGTGCAGGTCGTAAAGTGCGACATTGACAAAAACCAGGACATTGCTTCTGCTTTTAAGGTCATGAGTGTTCCTACTTTGATCTACTTCGAAAATGGAAAAGCCGTGACTGCAACGGCCGGCTATCTGCCGGAGCCTCAGCTGATGAGCTGGATCGCTGAAGCGCAGAAAAAAGCAGCGGAATAATGCAGATCGAAAGAGCGGCAGATGCTGCTCTTTTTTAGTTGCAAAAAAGAAGCGATCAGTGACAATTAATGTGCAAGCCCACCATTTCAATGGTGGGTAAACTCTTTTATTTCA
>ERZ778497.1061-NODE-1061-length-19441-cov-5.300010_pt1 | contig 19441 bp, 18 predicted proteins | sample MGYA00509938_ERZ778497 | MGnify/ENA primary metagenome ERZ778497 (study PRJEB29527, sample SAMN07138969) | mouse gut metagenome | material: feces | host: mouse | place: China:Nanjing | collected 2016-01-25 ... | reverse complement strand
GCGGACGCACCGGAAATCTGCCTTAACGGACGGAAAATCAGATTCAGAAACGGAACATGCTCCAGTTCTTTTTTCATGACCACGGAAAAAAAGCAGGGGGAACCATCCAGCAGGGCCAGTACATCATACAGGCCCTGGTGATTTGGAAAATACATAAAGCTTTCGTTTTTCGGAATATTCTCCACGCCCCGGGAAAGAACGGTCACATTCCCTCCCCTGTTGGCACGGGATACAATCTCTTTAAAGAGAATCCGTTTCTTTTCCTCCGATATCCGGCTGCTGTTCGCTGCGTAAAACATAAGCTTCAGATACCAGTAGGGAACTGACAGAATATTTCTAAGTACCATCAACCATATTCGTTTCATGTCTTATATCTCTTCCTCCGGTTCTCCGGCTGATTCCTCCGATTCGTTTTTTACTTCCTCGCGGACCTTGGCAATATTGGCAACCTTGATGCCGGATTCATAATCCACATTCATCAGTCTGACACCGGAAGTAATACGTTTTAATACAGAGATATCCTGACAGCCTGTCCTTATGATGATGCCTTCATTGGTGATCATCATGATTTCATTCTCTTCATCGACTGCCTTTGCACCGATCACCGGGCCGGTCTTATCCATGATCTTATAGCATTTCAGACCCTTGCCGCCCCGGTTCTGAGGATGAAATTCAGATATCCGTGTTCTCTTTCCATATCCGCCTTCCGAAACAATCAGGAGATATTCTCCCTGTGTATTCAGCTGCATGGCAACCACTTTGTCATCTTCTGACAGATTCATGCCGATTACGCCCATGGAAACTCTTCCTGTTGCACGTACATCCGTTTCTCTAAAGCAGATACTCATGCCACTTTCTGTAACAAGGAGAATTTCCTTCTCTCCGTCTGTCACCTTGACTTCAATCAGTTCATCCTCTTCCCGAAGACTGATCGCCTGAAGCCCTGTTTTGCGGATATTTGCATATTCGGACAGGCTGGTCTTCTTGATAATTCCCTTTTTGGTGGCCATGATCAGATAGTGGTCGCTTTTAAATTCCTTCATCGTGATCACAGCCGTAATCTTTTCTCCAGGCTGGAGCTGCAGAAGATTGATGATCGCCGTTCCCCTCGCTGTCCTTCCCGCCTCCGGAATCTCATATGCCTTCAGGCGATATGCCCTTCCATAATTGGTAAAGAACATAACGTAGTGATGGGTCGTCGCCGTAAATATTTCTTCTATGAAATCTTCTTCCAGCGTCTGCATTCCCTTGATTCCCTTGCCGCCCCGGTTCTGGCTCCTGAAATTATCAACGGTCATACGCTTGATATATCCAAGATGCGTCATGGTGATCACCGTATCTCTGACCGGAATCAGGTCCTCCATACTGATGTCAAATTCATCGTATCCGATCTTCGTCCGGCGGTCATCTCCGTATTTATCGGAAATCAGAAGAATTTCTTCCCGGATGACCCCCAGAAGCTTTTTCTCATCTGCAAGGATCGCTTTTAAATACTGTATCCTTTCCATCAGCTCATTGTATTCTTTTTCCAGACGGTCCCGTTCCAGACCGGTAAGCGTACGCAGACGCATATCCACAATCGCCTGTGCCTGTGCATCATCCAGCCCGAATTCTTCCATCAGGGAACTTTTTGCGATCTGAACATTTTGGGAACCGCGGATGATCTGGATGACCCGGTCAATATGATCAAGCGCAATCAGCAGGCCTTTTAAAATGTGTGCCCGTTCTTCCGCCTTGTTTAACTCATATTTAATCCTTCTGGTAACCACATCCTCCTGATGCAGAATATAGTATTTCAGCATATCCAGGAGATTCAGAACCTTTGGCTCCTTGTTGACCAGCGCCAGCATGATCACTCCAAAGGTATCCTGAAGCTGGGTATGCTTATACAGCTGGTTTAAGATCACATTGGGATTCACGTCTTTTCGAAGTTCAATGTTGATCCGCATTCCTTCCCGGCTGGACTCGTCATTGATATAGGTGATCCCGTCTATCTTTTTTTCCTTGACCATATCGGCGATCTTCTCAATCAGCCGGGCTTTATTTACCATATAGGGAAGCTCTGTCACGATAATCCGGTTCTTCCCGTTGGCCATGGATTCAATGCTGCTGACTGCACGGACACGGATCTTCCCCCGTCCGGTGCGATAAGCCTCATTGATTCCCGAGGTGCCGAGAATCTCTGCACCGGTCGGAAAATCCGGTCCTTTCACAATATCCAGTATTTCTTCTATCTGCGTATCCCGGTCCTCTTCAATCCGGTTATCAATGATCTTTACCACTGCACCGATCACTTCCCGCAGATTATGCGGCGGGATGTTTGTCGCCATACCGACAGCAATACCGGTCGTTCCATTGACCAGAAGATTCGGATATCTGGAAGGAAGTACCAGCGGCTCTTTTTCTGTCTCATCAAAGTTCGGGCCAAAGTCAACGGTATCCTTGTTGATATCTGCCAGCATTTCCATGGATATTTTACTCAGCCGGGCCTCGGTATAACGCATGGCTGCCGCGCCGTCTCCGTCTACCGAGCCAAAATTTCCATGTCCATCCACCAGAGGATAACGGGTGGACCATTCCTGTGCCATATTCACCAGCGCTCCATAGATGGAACTGTCTCCATGCGGATGGTATTTACCCATGGTATCTCCGACAATACGTGCACATTTACGGTGCGGCTTATCCGGGCCGTTGTTCAGCTCGATCATGGAATACAGCACACGGCGCTGTACCGGTTTCAGTCCGTCCCTGACATCCGGAAGCGCCCTTGCCGCGATTACGCTCATGGCATAATCAATGTAGGAGTCTTCCATGGTCTCCTTTAAGTCCACTTCATGAATTTTATCAAAAATATTATCTTCCATACTCGTCTATATTCCTCTACTTTGAATAATTAAATATCCAGATTCTTCACATACTTTGCATTGGCTTCTATGAATTCTTTTCTGGGTTCCACTTTATCTCCCATCAAAGTCTTAAAGGTCAGATCGATCTCTGAAGACTGCTCCTCATCCATGGTTACCTTCAGAAGGATCCGTCTCTCCGGATCCATGGTCGTCTCCCAGAGCTGCTCTGCATCCATCTCCCCCAGGCCCTTATAGCGCTGGATCTTGTTGTTCTGATCTCTTCCGATCTCAGAGAGGATCGAATCCAGCTCTTCGTCAGAATAGGCATACCATATTTTTTTATTTTTCTCCACCTTGAAAAGCGGCGGCTGTGCCAGATAGACATATCCCTGCTTGATCAGTTCCGGCATAAAACGATACAGGAAGGTAAGAAGCAGGGTACTGATGTGTGCTCCGTCCACGTCCGCATCTGCCATGATGATGATCTTATGATAACGTAACTTTGTAATATCAAAATCCTCATGGATTCCCGTACCGAAAGCAGTAATCATGGATTTGATCTCATCGTTGGCATAGATCCGGTCAAGCCTTGCCTTTTCCACGTTCAGGATCTTGCCGCGAAGGGGCAGGATTGCCTGTGTCATACGATTTCTTGCCGTCTTTGCGGAACCGCCTGCAGAATCTCCCTCTACCAGATAGATCTCACAGTTCACCGGATCTTTATCCGAACAGTCCGCCAGTTTTCCCGGAAATGCAAATCCGTCCAGAGCAGATTTTCTTCTGGTCAGTTCTCTGGCTTTTCTCGCTGCCTCCCTGGCCCGCTGGGCAAGAATGGATTTTTCCAGAATCTGCTTTGCCACCTGGGGATTCTGTTCCAGATAGATCGTCAGCCTGTCTGATACAATACTGTCCACCGCGCTTCTGGCTTCCGTATTTCCAAGACTGTGTTTGGTCTGTCCTCCGAACTGAGGTTCGCTGATTTTGATGCTGATGATCGCCGTCAGTCCTTCCCGGATATCCTCGCCGGACAGATTACTCTCCGAATCCTTCAGAAGTTTGTTCTTTCTTGCATAATCGTTGAAAGTCTTGGTGACCGCACTCTTAAAGCCTGCCAGATGGGTCCCGCCTTCATGAGTATTGATATTATTTACAAAACTGTAACAGTTCTCGGAGTAGGATTCATTGTGCTGGAATGCCACTTCCACCTGCACCCCGTCTTTCATTCCTTCACAATAGATGACATCCTCATAGATCGGTGTGGTGCTTTTATTCAGATACTGAACAAATTCCCTGATCCCGCCCTCATAGTGATAGACCCTGGAGCGGACCGGATCCTCTCTTTCATCTGTCAAAGTGATCTTCAGTCCTCTGGTTAAAAATGCCATCTCCCGAAGACGGATCTGAAGTGTCTTAAAATCAAACTCCGTCACCTCAAACATCTCTTTATCCGGAAGAAAGCAGACCGTTGTACCGGTGATATTCGGTTTGCACGTTCCAATCACTTCCAGAGGATAACAGACTTTTCCTCTCTCATAGCGCTGTCGGTACAGCTTTCCTTCACTGCAGATGGTCACCTCCAGCCATTCAGAAAGTGCATTGACCACCGATGCGCCGACTCCATGCAGCCCTCCGGATACCTTATATCCTCCGCCGCCGAACTTTCCGCCCGCATGCAGAACCGTAAATACAACCTCCACTGCAGGTTTTCCTGCCTTGTGATTGATCCCGGTAGGAATTCCTCTTCCATCATCCTGCACAGTAATCGAATTATCGCTGTGAATCGTCACCTGGATATGACTGCAGTATCCGGCAAGCGCTTCATCAATCGAATTATCTACGATTTCATACACAAGATGATGAAGCCCCCTGAAAGATATGTCGTCGATATACATACCCGGCCTTTTTCTGACCGCTTCCAGTCCCTCCAGTATCTGAATCTGGTCTGCACCATACTCTACGCTCATTTATCTGCCTCCTGTTAATCCATAGCCATCAGTTTTCTACAGTTACTGTTCCATCCACTACCCGGTATACCTTATTGATTGAAAACCGGTTATTTATCAATTCATCCAGTCCGGTACAGGTAAGCATGGTCTGTACGTTCTGAATGCTGTTTAATAAACAGTTTTGCCTGTTGCTGTCCAGTTCAGACAAAACGTCGTCCAGTAAAAGGACAGGGGTATCTTCTGTGACCCTTTTTACCAGCTCAATCTCAGAGAGCTTCAAAGACAGCGCCGCTGTCCTCTGCTGTCCCTGAGAACCAAATTTGCGAATATCAATTCCGTTCACTACAAATGACAGATCGTCCCTGTGGGGGCCTGTTGTGGTTGTCTTCTGTTTCAGATCTTTTTCCCGATTTTTTTTCAGCGCAGACGCAAAAGAATCCTCGTCCGTATCTGCTTCATATTCCAGCGTGATCTGTTCCTGGCCCCCGGTAAGCTGCTCATGGATCTGCTCCATGATCTGATTCAGTTCTTCTGTAAAATGTCTTCTTCTCTGGATGATCTGCATTCCGTACTGCACAAGCTGCATGTCAAATACATCCAGCACTTCTTTGTAATCAGAACGGAACATGATTTCCTTTAAAAGCCTGTTGCGCTGCAGTACAATCTTATTATAACTGGACAGATGATGCAGATAGATTTTATCCAGTTGACATAATTCCATATCCAGAAACCGTCTTCTCTCAGACGGTCCGTTTTTTATCATGCTTAAATCTTCGGGAGAAAAAAATACAAAATGAATGATGCCAAACAGCTCGCTTGCCTTTTTGATGGGAATCCCGTCGATGGCAATTCCCTTTGATCTGTTCTTCCGAAGATGCATATCGATCTTATGTTCGATTCCTTTTCGTTCCATCAAAGTACAGATATGTGCTTCTTCTTCGGAAAAACAGATCAGTTCCCGGTCTTTGGAGCTTCTGTGCGATTTTGTTGTTCCGCTTACATAGACTGCTTCGAGAATATTTGTCTTGCCCTGTGCGTTATCACCATAAAATATATTGGTATTCGGATCAAAATCAAGACACAGGGTCTTATAATTCCGATAATTCTGAAGACTCATGGATTTTATGATCATAAACAGCACCAAACCATTACTTTATGACCTGAATGGTCTCACCGTTACAGGTAACCAGATCTTTGTCATAAAGTTTCTTTCCTCTCTGATATTCCGTTTCACCGTTTACCTTTACAAGCCCCTCCTGAATCATGAATTTTGCATCCACTCCGGAGCCTGCCAGACCTGCCGCCTTCAGCGCCTGGCCAAGCTTTATATAATCATCCTTTAACTTTATCGTCAACATACGCTTTCCCTTGTCAATTCACCGCAGAATTAAAATTCACCGGCAGAATCAGATAGATATATTTCTGTTCCTCATCCCTGATAAAGCAGGGGGCTTTCGGGTTTACCATATAGATGGTCACATTCTCATCATCAATGACCCGGAGTGCATCGATCAGGAATTTCGGATTGAATCCGATTATAATATCCTTTCCCTCTTTTTCAATATCGATCTCTTCCTTCATGGAACCAAGCTGGGAATTGATCCGTATCTCCATATTCCCGTCTCTGATCGTAAAGATAATGGGTTTTTTGTCTCCTTCCTTGACCAGAAGCGTGGCGCGATCGATACAGCTTAACAGCTCTCTTTTGTTAATGACAAATTTTGTCTCATAATCGCTGGAAAGCATCTGGTTAATCTTGAAATATTCTCCTTCGATCAGCCTGGAAACGATGGTTGTCGTATCAAATTCAAATACAATATGGTTGCCGGTAAAGAAAATATGAACTTCATCCTCTGTCTCACCCGACAGGATCTTACTGATCTCCTGAAGAGATTTTCCAGGTATTACAACCTTTTTATCCGGATAGGAATCCTTTAATTCAATATTTCGGATGGAGATCCGGTGTCCGTCCAGAGATACGACTTTAAATTCATTGTCATGGATCTCGAACAGCTCTCCCGTCATCAGTTTGTTGTTGTCATTGTCCGCAATGGAGAAGATCGTCTGACGGATCACTTCTTTTAATGTATATTGAGAAAGGCATATAAAATCGGTCTTTTCTACATAGGGGAGACGGGAGAAATCTTCCCCTGATTTTCCTGATATGGCAAAATGCGCCTTTTCACAGGTAATGGATATCTGATAGTTGCTGCTGCTTTCGATGGTAACGTCATTATCCGGAAGTTTCCGGACGATCTCAGAAAATACTTTGGCATCAACGGCGATGATTCCTTTCTGAAGAATCTCTCCTTCGATCTTCGTCTCAATACCAAGTTCCATATCATTGGCAGTAAATTTAATCTCATTGGCGGATGCGTCGATCAGGATGCATTCCAGGATGGACATGGTTGTCTTGGAGGGCACTGCCTTCGAAACAATATTAACTCCTTTTTGAAGGTTCGATTTGGAACAGATCAGTTTCATGTGAACAACTCCTTTCGCTGTGTTCATCTGTGTATAGAATGGTATAAATTCGTCTTAATAGCAGTAGGGGCTGTGGATTTGTGAATAAGCTGAAAACCCCTTGAAAATAAAGGAAAAAACAAAAAGAAAAGTATGTGGAAATCCCAGGGAAAATTGACCTGGTTTCGAAGAGTTATGAACATCCTCGAAAAAGTTTTAAACTTTTCCACATCTTATCTACCGTCTGTTCACATACAGATCACATGAAAATGTGAATAAATATGCAGGAGTTTCTTCCTATTGTATATAACCTGTATGCAGGCGGTTATCCGGTACTCAGTTTTTTACGGATGATGTCTATATTGTTTTTCAGCTTTCCATCCGCTTTTTTCAGTTTTTCCCGAATCTTGTTGTCTCCGCTGATGACCGTGGAGTGATCCCGGTTTCCAAGCAGGATACCGATGTTTTTATAGGAAGTATCGGTGATCTCGCGGCACAGATACATGACGATCTGTCTGGGTGTGACAATTTCAGAATTTCTCTTTCCTCCTACGATGTCGGCAGCAGAGACGCCAAAATGGTCCGCCACGACATCAAGGATCACCTGGGGAGTTACCTCTCTTTTATTGTTCGGGGAGATAATATCCTTTAATACTTCTTCTGCCATGGAGATATTGATCTCTCTTTTTTCAAGATTGGAAAGCGCAACCAGTTTGTTCAGCGCTCCTTCCAGTTCACGGATATTGGATTTGATGTTTGTGGCAATGTAGCGGATGACTTCGTCATCAATATTATATCCGTCGATTTCCTCCTTTTTTCTCAGAATCGCCATTCTGGTCTCATAGTCCGGGGAGGAGATATCGGCGATCAGCCCCCATTCAAACCGGGACTGCAGTCTTGCCTCCAGCGTCTCCAGATCCTTCGGCGGCCGGTCACTGGAGACAATGATCTGCTTGCTGGCGCCGTGAAGAGCGTTAAATGTGTGGAAAAATTCTTCCTGTGTACTTTCTTTTCCTATAATAAACTGGATGTCATCGATCAGAAGGACATCGATATTCCGGTATTTTTCCCGGAATTTCGTCATACTGGTGTTGTTGCCGTTCCGGATGGAATCGATCAGTTCGTTGGTAAATACTTCAGAAGTTACATACAGCACTTTTTTGGAAGCGTCTTTCTGAAGGATGTAGTGGGCGACGGAATGCATCAGATGCGTCTTTCCAAGTCCCACACCTCCGTACAGAAAAAGCGGATTATATTCCTTTCCCGGAGATTCGGCAACTGCAACGGAAGCAGCATGGGCGAATCGGTTGTTGCTGCCTATGACAAAGGTTTCAAAGGTATATTTTGGATTCAGATTTGTATATTTGCTTTCCGGGGTTTCGGAAGAAGGAGAGGGATTTTTCCTGGGCTGTGGAACCAGAGGTTTTTCCTTTTCGGCTTCTTCTTCGGTTATGATCCGGATCTCATATTCTGCACCCATGGCTTCCGCAACTGCAACATAGAGAAAAGTCTTGTATTTGTTTTCAATATATGTAACGGCCTGTTCAAATGGAGCTGTTATTTTAACGGTGTTATGATCGATACGAAAGATTTTTAAGGGTAAAAGCCATGTTTTGAAAGCGACATCCGACAGTCCGTTGTCCTGACGGATCGTCTGCAGAATATCGTTCCATTTCGCACTTAACAGTTCCAGCTGTGTATCCATATCCTTATCTCCTGAATTGTATTCTAATGCTAATCTCTCAATCTACATAATACAATAATTTTTCAAAGATATCAACAATTATCTGATTTGGGAGTGAAAAGAACGTGGAAATATGGCTGATTTATCCACAAGTTATACACATTTCGGTGGATAACTCGTAAATACGGTGGATTTTCAGGCTTTTTCCGTGGATCAGTCGGTGGATAAAAAAATATGCAGTTTTACTTGACTTTTTTCGGATGTCTGCGTATACTTGAAATAGTGTTTTTTAACATGTGAAGAATGCGTACTTACTGGACCTGTAAGGTTCCATAAGGTACAAATACAGAATGGTAAGGAGGTGCCTTGATTTATGAAAATGACATTTCAGCCTAAAAAACGTTCCAGAGCGAAGGTTCATGGTTTTAGAGCAAGAATGAGTACTCCGGGCGGAAGAAAAGTTTTAGCAGCCAGAAGATTAAAAGGAAGAAAAAGGTTATCCGCGTAGGCCGCATATATGTGGCCTTTTCTTCTAGCCATTTATATGTCCTGAATATGAAAATTTCCTGAAAAGTTTATAAACAGCATGCGGTACGTGGTTTTGCAGATGCAGGTTTAATATATAAGGAGAATCCATGAAATTTTCAGAATCACTGAAACGCAGTCAGGATTTCAGAAAAGTATATGCAGAAGGAAGATCTTATGCGAATCGGTATCTTGTCATGTATATGATTAAGAACCATACAGACAGAAACCGTCTGGGGATCTCAGTCAGTAAAAAGGTTGGCAACAGTGTCGTCAGACACAGAATTACCCGCCTGATCAGAGAGAGTTATCGAGTAAAAGAGGAACTGTTCAATAGTGGTTTGGACATGGTAGTAGTTGCAAGGAAGAGCGCAAAGGATAAAACCTGCCAGGAGATTGAAAGTGCGCTGCTTCATTTGGGAAAACTTCACGGAATCATAAAATGAAACATGTTTTAGTTTTTCTGATAAAAGGATATCAGAAATATGTATCACCGTTAAAAAACACAAAATGCCCTTATTATCCAAGCTGTTCCGCGTACGGACTGGAAGCCGTTGAAAAATATGGCGCGATAAAAGGCGGACTTCTGGCAGCATGGAGGATTGTAAGGTGCAATCCGTTCTCAAAAGGAGGATATGATCCGGTTCCCTGACAGGAGGAAAGAACCGGCGGGCAAATGTAAGTTGTGGACAGAAGGCCCATAACATAAGGAGGTTTATTTTGGCAGGTATTTTATTGACCCAGAACAATACGTTTATTATCGGAGATGTGGCAAGGATCCTTGGATGGATCATGAATGTGCTGTTTAATTTTTTAAACGGTGTATTTGGAATCCAGAATATAGGTTTGTGTATCATTCTCTTTACAGTGATCATCTATCTTCTGATGCTTCCGCTTACGATTAAACAGCAGAAATTTTCCAAATTATCCGCAAAAATGAACCCTGAGATTCAGGCAATTCAGAAAAAGTACAAGGATAGAAAAGACAACCAGTCCATGATGGCAATGAATGAAGAGACACAGGCTGTTTATGCGAAATACGGAGTGTCTCCGACCGGAAGCTGCCTGCAGCTTTTGATCCAGATGCCGATCCTGTTTGCGCTTTACCGGGTGATCATGAATGTGCCGGCTTATGTAAATGGCGTAAAGGATATTTTTATGCAGCTTGCGAATCAGATCATGGCAGCGCCGGGCGGTTCTGCATTTATGGAGGAACTCAGTACCAGCGGAAGAATGTATATTGAAGGGAAGGATTTCTCTCAGGTCAATACGATTGTTGATGTACTGTACAAGCTTCAGGATTCCGGTACGGCTACCTGGCAGATGCTGATTGATCAGTTCCCGGAGATGGAAGAACTGATTCTGTCCACACACGCATCCATTAACCATATGAACAATTTTGGTATCAATATTGCCAATTCTCCCTGGAATATTGCCAAATCTGCGCTTGCAGCCGGCTCTGTTCTGATGTTGATTGGCGCGGTACTGGTCCCGTTTCTTGCGGCTTTGACCCAGTGGCTGAATGTGAAAATGATGCCGCAGCCGTCTGCCGGGGACAACGGCAATGATACCATGAATGCTACCATGAAGTCCATGAACATGATGATGCCTTTGATGTCCGCATGGTTCTGCTTTACGCTTCCTGCAGGTATGGGCCTGTACTGGATTATGGGTGCGGTGGTCCGCGGCATCCAGCAGTGGTCGATCAATAAATATCTGGACAGGCTGGATCTGGATGAGGTCATCAGACAGAACATTGAAAAAAATAACAGAATCCGTGAAAAGAAGGGTCTTTCGCCTCAGAAGATCAATGAGATTGCCAGAACCAATGTAAAAGCAATTGAGAATACCGGCAGGCAGAAGACCATGACGGATGAAGAGAGAAAAGCTGCAATGGAGGCTTCTACGAACTATTATAAGAATTCAGAGAAAGAAGGAAGTCTTGCGTCCAAGGCAGCGATGGTTGCAAAGTATAATGAAAGGACGAAGAAGTAAGGGGGAATATCGGAATGGAGTATAGAGAGTTTTCGGCCAAAACTCTGGATGATGCGATTACAGATGCGAAGGTCAAGCTGGAAGCGACGACAGAAAATTTTGAATATGAAGTGATTGATAAAGGAAGCAGCGGGTTTCTAGGGATCGGAAGCAGGCCTGCAAAGATCCGCGCCCGCAAAATCCTGAATGCAAGAGAGAAAGCGGAAGAATTTCTGGAAAGAGTATTTGACGCAATGCAGATCAGCGTAAATGTGAACATTGTGGAGAATATGGATGAAAAAGTCATGAATATTGATCTGTCCGGAGACGATATGGGTGTCCTGATCGGTAAGAGAGGACAGACGCTGGATTCGCTTCAGTATCTGGTGAGCCTTGTGGTTAACAAGGATGGGGAAGAGTACGTCCGTGTAAAGGTCGATACGGAAAACTACCGCCAGAGAAGAAAGGATACACTGGAAAATCTGGCGAAGAATATTTCTTTTAAGGTCAAAAGAACAGGCAGGACGGTGACGCTGGAACCAATGAATCCTTATGAAAGAAGAGTGATCCATTCTGCGCTTCAGAATGATAAATTTGTGGAGACGCACAGTGAAGGAGAAGAGCCGTTCCGCCGTGTCGTTGTGGCTTTAAAAGAAGGAGTTAAAGTTCGGGAGAACAACAATAATCACCGCAGGCGCTACAGTAACAACAGGAATTATAATCGGAATCACAGTAAAAAGGGTGGGGGACGCGAATAAGCGTCCCTTTTTTCCTGTTCCGGTGATTGATACAGAATCTGAAAAGGAAAAAAACCGGTTGCAGACGGAACCGACGGTTGATGGAGAGAATGATGAAAAAAAGTGATACAATAGCGGCGATTGCAACCGCAATGGCGGGATCCGGAATCGGAATAATCCGGGTCAGCGGGGAAGATGCTTTTAAAACCGTAGAGCGTGTATTTCGTCCTAAAAAAGCCGGAAAGAGGCTGTCAGAGGAAGAAACCTACACGATTCATTATGGAAATATTGTGGACGGGGATGAGATCCTGGATGAAGTGATTGTTCTTTTGATGAAAGGGCCCCACAGCTATACGGCAGAGGATACGGTGGAGATTGACTGTCACGGCGGAGTCTATGTGATGAAACGCATCCTGGAGCTGGTGATCCGGGAGGGGGCAAGGGCTGCAGAACCTGGAGAGTTTACAAAACGGGCATTTTTAAATGGAAGGATCGATCTGTCTCAGGCAGAGGCAGTGATGGATGTGATTCAGGCAAAGAATGAGTATGCACTGAAAAGTTCCGTCCGCCAGCTTCGGGGTTCTGTGCTCAGACTGATTCGTGAGATACGGGAACAGGTCATCTATGAGATTGCATTTATTGAGTCGGCGCTGGATGATCCGGAGCATGTCAGTCTGGACGGTTATCCAGAGAGACTGCTTGAAAAAGTGGATAACCTCATTAAAAGGACGGAAGATCTGTTGATAAGTGCAGATCAGGGCAGGATCCTGAAGGAAGGGGTCAGAACAGTGATCGTTGGTAAGCCAAATGCAGGAAAATCTTCCCTTTTGAACGCGCTGGCGGGAGACGAGAGAGCGATCGTTACGGAGATTGCCGGAACCACAAGGGATATGCTGGAGGAACAGATTCGGATCCGGGGGCTGATTTTAAATATTGTGGATACTGCAGGAATCAGGAAAACAGAAGATGTGGTCGAAAGGATCGGAGTCGACCGGGCGAAGGAATCACTGAAAGATGCGGATCTGGTGCTTTATGTGGTTGACAGTTCGACCGGGCTGGATGAAAATGACAGAGAGATCCGGTCTCTGCTGGAAGGACAGAGAGTGATCGCACTCCTGAATAAAACAGATCTTCCTGCAGTTACAGATGCCAGGACCATGAACCGGTTCTTTTCCGGACCTCTGGTCTGCATCTCTGCAAAGGAGGAATCGGGCTTTGATGCATTTGCGGATCTTCTGGAAGAGATGTTTCTGGGAGGAAAGATCGCTTCCAATGATGAGGTAGTTCTTACAAATGTAAGACACAAAGCTGCAATGAAGGAAGCAGGGGAGAGTCTGCGGAAAGTAAGGGAAAGTATTGAACTTGGGATGCCGGAAGATTTCTTTTCCATTGATCTGACCGATGCCTATGAAGCTTTGGGCAGGATTCTTGGAGAATCTATGGGGGAAGATCTGGTAAATGAAATCTTCAGTAAATTCTGTACCGGAAAATAGATGCGGACGACATTTTGCAGCGTGTGTTTCCGGATCCGGGGGTATTTTCAGTACAACACAACATAATCATGGAGGAAAAATATGCCGTTTGTAGAGGAATATACAGATGTGGTGGTGGTCGGTGCAGGGCATGCGGGCTGCGAGGCTGCGCTTGCCTGTGCCAGGCTGGGGCTTGAGACTGCAGTATTTACAGTCAGTGTGGACAGTATTGCATTGATGCCCTGTAATCCGAATATCGGAGGGAGTTCCAAAGGCCATCTGGTAAGAGAGCTGGATGCCCTGGGAGGGGAGATGGGAAAAGTTATTGACCGGACTTTTATTCAGTCAAAAATGTTAAACAGATCAAAGGGACCGGCAGTACATTCTCTGCGCGCCCAGGCGGATAAGGCAGAATACAGCCGTGCCATGCGTATGGTGCTGGAGGAGACAGAACATCTTCAGATTGTGCAGGCAGAAGTGACAGAGATTCTGGTCAGGGACGGCCAGGCAACGGGAGTGCGTCTGTATTCCGGAGCAGTCTATCATGCAAAAGCAGTGATTCTCTGTACCGGAACTTACCTGAAAGCAAGATGTATCTATGGAGATGTCAGCATGCATACAGGTCCGAACGGCCTGCAGGCTGCCAATCATCTGACTGATTCTCTGAAGAGCCTGGGGATTGAGATGTATCGGTTCAAAACAGGAACACCGGCAAGAATTGACGGGAGGACGATCGATTACAGCAAGATGGAGGAACAGTTTGGAGATCAGAGAGTGGTTCCGTTTTCTTTTACAACAGATCCTGAGACTGTACAGATTCCGCAGGCTTCCTGCTGGCTGACCTATACGAATGAGAAAACGCACGATATCATCCGTTCCAGTCTGGACCGCTCGCCTCTGTATTCGGGAGAGATCGAAGGAACCGGACCCAGATACTGTCCTTCCATCGAAGATAAAGTTGTGAGGTTTTCCGATAAAAACCGGCATCAGGTGTTTATTGAACCGGAAGGACGGTATACCAGCGAGATGTACGTGGGAGGAATGTCCAGTTCCCTGCCGGAGGATGTGCAGCACGAGATGTACCATTCGGTACCCGGACTGGAACATGCGAAGATTGTCAGAAATGCTTATGCGATTGAATATGACTGTATCAATCCCCGGCAGCTCTGTCCGACTCTGGAATTTAAAAAAATCAGAGGACTGTTCAGCGGAGGTCAGTTTAATGGCAGTTCCGGATACGAGGAGGCAGCATGTCAGGGACTTGTGGCAGGAATCAATGCATCAATGGAGCTGCTTGGAAAAGAGCAGATCATCATTGACCGTTCGCAGGGATATATCGGAGTGTTGATTGATGATCTGGTGACAAAGGAAAACCATGAACCCTATCGAATGATGACTTCCCGGTCGGAATACCGTCTTTTACTCCGTCAGGATAATGCGGATCAGCGTCTGACTCCTCTCGGATATCAGGTTGGGCTGATATCCAGAGAACGATACCAGAAACTGATGGAGAAAAAAGAGCGAATCCAGAAGGAAAAAGCGCGTCTTGAAAAAACAATGGCAGGGGCAAATGCAGCCGTACAGCAGTTTCTGGAAAAACATGGAAGCATGAGTCTGAAGACGGCTGCTTCCCTGGCAGAGATTCTCCGGCGCCCGGAGATCCGATATGAATATCTGGCAGAGATTGATCCGGACAGACCGGATCTCCCTCTGGAGGTTACAGAGCAGGTGGAGATTGCGATTAAATATGACGGTTATATCCGGCGTCAGCTGAAACAGGTGGAACAGTTCCAGAAACTGGAACAGAAGCGGATACCGGAAGACCTGAATTATGAGGAAATCGGCAGCCTGCGTCTGGAAGCAGTTCAAAAGTTGAAATTATGTAAACCAGTATCCATTGGACAGGCCTCCCGTATATCCGGGGTTTCGCCGGCTGATATAGCAGTGCTGCTCGTATATCTGGAGCAGAAAAGAGGACAGGAGCATGGTGTATGAACGAGAAACTGAACAAAATAGAAGAGAGGATAAGAAGTCTGGATCTGGATATCAGTGCTGTTCAGGTCAGGCAGTTCTATGATTATTATGAACTTCTGGTAAAATGGAATCAGTTTATGAATCTGACGGCAATCACGGATTTTGAGGATGTAGTGCAGAAACATTTTGTGGACAGCCTGTCGATAACAGGAGAAAAAAACCTGCAGGATGTGGATAACCTGATCGATGTGGGAACTGGCGCCGGTTTTCCGGGAATTCCGCTGAAGATCATGTTTCCGGAACTGAAGATTACACTTCTGGATTCCTTAAGAAAGAGAGTCGATTTTCTGAATGAAGTAATTGACCGTCTGCATCTGAAACAGATGGAAACCATACATGGAAGGGCAGAAGATTATGCAAAACCCGGGAAAAAAAGGGAAATGTATGATCTGTGTGTTTCCCGTGCAGTGGCAAATCTGTCCACGCTGTCGGAATATTGTCTTCCTTATGTAAAAATCGGAGGGGAATTTATTTCCTATAAATCGGGTGAGATTACGGAAGAGATGAAAGAAGCAAAATCTGCAGTTTTTCTTCTGGGAGGAAGGATCAGAGGATGCAGGAATTTTGAACTTCCCGGTACAGAGATACACAGGACTCTTGTATGCATCGAAAAAGTCAGCGGATGTCCGAAGAAATATCCGAGGAAAGCAGGCACGGCGGCAAAAAATCCGCTTTAAACAGGCATGTGATGGGGCTGGTGTAAGAGACGGAACGCTTTTACACCAGTCCATTTTTATCTGTTTTTGTGCGCGGTATGGAAAAATGCGCAAAGATTATGCCTCTTATTGTCCGCAGACATTTTGCTTATGAATACAGATACAGATTGATATAATTCAGAACCTCTTCCGGTGATTCCAGCTGAGGCAGTTCTTTCGTATAAGCAATGTATTCTGCTTCAATGGCAGGATTGTAGTACTGATATTCTTTTACAATGTTTTGAATATCAGGTACTTCCCGTCCGGCCAGAATATGAATGTTTTTGTTTATGTTTTTCAACGTATGGATGATATTTGCATTCGTATACCTTCCTGCGAGGCTTGCATACAGATTTCTGGAATCTTTTCCGCCCAGATGGGAAGATTCATAGTAATAATCATACAGGGCTTCGGGTATCTGTTCCCTGTCATAATAATATCTTTCCTCAAAATTTTCCTCGATCATGTTTCTTGCCGTGATCATATGATAGATCAAGGTACCGATGGAAGGTATTTTCAGAAGAAATGCAGCTGTTTTTGTACGTTTGGAAGGTGTTTTGTGAAGCGAACGGATACTTTCCGGATTGATCAGGATCAGTTCCGCATAGGCTTCTTCATTGACACTGCAGGCATCCAGAACGAAGGAAGCGGATTTTCCCGTTGTAATGACACTTGTCTTCTTCTTGATAATATTCCGGATAAAATCATTGATCAGCTGTGTATACATATAGCTGGTGTATGTGATATCCGGTCTGTCGGACCGGCCGCATCCGAGCAGATCCATGGCATAGACCGTATTGGTTTTAGACAGTTTCGGTATGATTTCCGACCATTCTACGGAGGAACTGTCTTCTTTTAAATTATGTACCAGAAGGACCGGTTTTCCTTCACCGGTTACGCTGTAACTGATATCACCGAATCTCCAGTGATAGATCTCTTTATTTTTGGAATCCAGTAATTCTTTGGAGGTTGCAAGCTTTTCAATTGCCTTGTTGATGATGGACAGGCTTATAAAAGAGGTAACCGTGATTCCTATGAGTGAAAGTGCGGTCGTAATTTTTTTATTCATATGTGTATTAATACCTCCTTTTCTTATTTATGATTGTATACTATATGGGGCGTTACTTCAATAGAAAAATCAATAGAAAATGCAGCAGAACATGCATCTGCTTTACTTAAAAAACAATATATGGTATAATGAGCCCGATTTTAGCGGAAATCAGGCATTTTCAGGAGGTGCGGTTTATGAAATACAGAATGATAGTATCGGATCTGGATGAAACTCTTTTGGGTTCTGATCGCAAAGTGTCGAAGAGAAACAGGGATGCAGTTCAAAAAGCCCGTGCGCTCGGGGTCAGATTTGTACCGGCGACCGGAAGAGGTTACTGTTCAATCCGGGGAACACTGGATGAGCTGGGGCTGCGGGAAAAAGAACAGGAATACGTGATTTCTTATAACGGCGGAGCTGTTACGGAGAATAAGGGAGAACGATTACTGCATTTTCAGGGAATATCTTTTGAAAAGGCAGAAGCATTATTTGTCAGAGGCCTTTCCTGTGATGTCTGCATTCATGTATATACAAAGGATATGGTTCATGTGTACCGCTTAAATCAGAATGAGACAGACTATATAAAGGGAAGAATGGACGTTCAGGAGTTTTTTACGGAGAATCTGGATTTTCTGAAGGGACAGGAGATTGTTAAAGTTCTCTATGTAAATACAGATTATGCGTATTTAAGGCAGATAGAAGAAGAACTGAAAGATATTACACAGGATTTGGACGTAAGCTATTCTTCCAATCGTTATATTGAGTTTAATCAGAAGGGAGTAAATAAAGGCTCTGGTCTTTTATTTCTGGCAGACCGTTTAGGGATCAGACCGGAAGAAACGATTGCTGTTGGAGATAATTTTAATGATCTTTCCATGATCAGGGCTGCCGGCCTGGGAGTTGGTGTAAATAATACAGCTGCGGATATGAAACCATTGTGTGATGTGATACTGAATGCAACTTGTGACCAGGATGCAATTGCAGAAGTTGTAGAAAGATATATTTTAGAAAAATAAGATGATGTTTCACGTGAAACATTTTATCTGGAAATAATCTGTGATTCGATGGTAATCCGTGTAAATAAGTCTCTGCGAATCCTTAAGCGGTGTAATCCGGGTTTGCGGAGACTATTAAGCGGCAGAAGTACAGATATCCATATTATTTGTGTTTGCGACTCAGATTCTATGCGGATGTGCTCCATAAATATAAGATGTATTCATTGATCGTTTCTAATCCTAAAGTGATATCGTTCCATTTGGGAGGGATAACATTTACTGCCTGAATGGCTGGTTCCCATAGAATGTTGATGCGCCGGTTCATCTCTTCTAATCGTGATTTCATCCATGCCAGATCATCATCAGAAGCTGGCAGGTTCGTGCGGTTTTTATACAGCTCCGTCCAATTATCATAAAATCTCTCGTCTGATTCCAAAAATTTGAAAGCTGCTGTTATAAAGTCATCTAATGATGAAAATGTATGTTTGGGAGCTGCAACAACTAAAATATTCTGTTCGGAAGCACCAACATTAAAACAAAGATTTCCAAAATCAATCGCAATCATTCGATTCCATTCCCTCATCAAAATCCCGATTTTTGCTCTCTCAACTTCCCGAAAAATGGGAAAGTTATAAAACCTGGTAAGCTACATATCCCAATAAAAATATGCCTGCCAAAATACAGACGAGCGAAAGTACAAATTTTTCTTTCGCCTGTTCTCCCTTTTTTCTGTTAGAAAGCAACGACCAAATGCCATATATCGCAAACATAAGACCAATAAAACATTGAATAACCACACTTATAATTTCCATAACAGGTTTCTCCTTAACCATCGATTTATAACCATAAACGCAAATAATTGCCGTCTGCACAGTATAACGAATGAACGCATCAGTAATCCAGAGTTGAAAACGGCAATTATTTGCGTTCACGAGTATTACTTGTAAACTGGAATAGTTTTTATTGCAAATCATCTTTAGAAATTGCTATTGAAGGATAATGAGAAAGTTCCGTCAAATCAA
>ERZ778497.1058-NODE-1058-length-19477-cov-119.440634_pt1 | contig 19477 bp, 13 predicted proteins | sample MGYA00509938_ERZ778497 | MGnify/ENA primary metagenome ERZ778497 (study PRJEB29527, sample SAMN07138969) | mouse gut metagenome | material: feces | host: mouse | place: China:Nanjing | collected 2016-01-25 ... | reverse complement strand
GTTTGGTCGGATAGTCCGCCAAACAGTTAAATTAAGCGACTTCACGTCGCACCCATGAGTACGCATCAAATGTCCCTTTTGTGACATAACGGTAGATTGCGACCTCATCATTCTCATTGCCCTGCCTTACGCCACGCCCCTCACGCTGCTCAATACAGGAGGGCTTCCACGGGCAGTCAACATGATGCATCGCCGTAATGTGCGCCTGCACGTTTACGCCCGTCCCGCACTGGTCCGTGGAACCGATCAGTATCTTCTTTTTTCCGCTCCTCATATCCTTGAAAAGCGCTTCCCGCTGTGCATCGGTCTTTGCGTCGTGTATGAAAGCGATCTCCTCTGCCGGAATCCCCTGTTTTACCAGTTCGGTTTTCAGATAATTGTAAATGTCAAACTGCCCGCCGTTCCTGATGCGCTCCGCCCAGTCCGGCGACCATGCCGTTTTGGGTGTGCCAATGTCCGAGAAAATAAGCTGGCAGCCGATTTTACCGTCCCTGTTTCCGGCAAAATATTCGGCTGCCACATTCGCTGCTACCTTATTCAGTTTCCCGTCAGGGTTATTCGGCGCATCCAGTTCCAGAAGCCTTGCGTCCGTTCCTAAAAGCCTTGCCTCCCCTGTTATCTTTAAGAAATTGTCCTCTTTCGGATCAACGCCGCCCCCGTGAATCCTTTCCGCACGTTTCGCAAATTCTTCCATGACCTGCTTCACATACCAGTCCGGCTCGCTTTCCACGATGATCGGCTTGCCTTCCCTCAATGCGGGAACCGGAAGTTTTAACATGTCGGCAGTCTGCACGTCCGCCACCTCACGGAATGAGGTCATAAGCTCCGGCACGTTTGTAAACTTGTTGAAACGGCTCTTGAACTTAAACCCGCTGCCTTCCACGGTCAGCTCCAGTGCGGTTGTCACTTCCCCGAAGTTTGCCGCCCATGAGTCGAAATGGTATATCCCCATGCGTTCCAGTGTCCTTTTCTGCAAATAGAGCTGCATCACATACAGTTCGCACATGGTATTGCTCACCGGGGTTCCGGTTGCGAACACGATGCCCCTGCCGTCGTTGATTTCATCAAGGTACTGGCATTTCAGGTACATGTCCATTGCCTTCTTGGAACCAGTGCTGGATATGCCCGACACATTGTTGATTTTGGAGAAAATCGACAAATTTTTAAAATGATGCGCCTCGTCAACCATGATGGAATCAATGCCCAGTTCCTCAAACGTAATCAGGTCATCCTTGCGGCTTTCCTCTGTCAGTTCCTTTAACTGTTCGTCCAGTTTTTTCTTCTGTGCCTCCATCTGCTTGATGGTCCACTGCTCCCCCTTTTCCGCCTTGATTTCATCAATCGCAAAGGAGATTTCCTGTATCTGGTCCTGCAGCATACGCTCTTTCCGTTCCTTTGAAATCGGTATCTTCTCAAACTGCGAGTGCGACATGATGATGCAGTCATAGTCCCCGGTTGCGATGCGGGACACGAACTGCTTCCTCCTGCTTTTCTCAAAGTCACGCTCCGTTGCCACAAGGATATTGGCGGACGGGTACAGCCGCATGAACTCCCCCGCCGTCTGCCCCACGATGGACTTCGGCACGACGATGACATTCTTGTTGGCAAGTCCGAGCCGCCGCTGTTCCATACATGCCGCCATCATGGTAAATGTTTTCCCTGCCCCTACACAGTGCGCAAGCAGCGTGTTCCCGCCGAGAAGGACTCTTGCGATTGCGTTTTTCTGGTGGTCACGCAGCTTGATTTCCGGGTTCATTCCGGGGAATGTCAGGTGTGAGCCGTCATATTCCCGCAGGCGGATATTGTTGAATGTCTCATTGTAATAATCCACATATTTCTGCCGACGTTCCTGGTCCTTGAATATCCAGCTTTTGAACGCCTCCTTCATCTGGTTCTGCTTTTCCCTTGCAAGCATGGTTTCTTTTTTATTTACCTCATAATGGTACTTTCCGCCCCCGTCATCTATCCTGTCACGGACTGTCACGGTACGCAGGTTTAAGGTTTCCTCAAAAATGGAATAGGCGTCAATCCGCTTCGTGCCGTAAGTCTCCGTTGCGGCAACGGAATGGTTGTCATGCCTTTTTCCGTCAATGAACCAGTTCATGTTGTAGGTGTTGAGCTTTACCTGTATTCCTGAATTGGTGTACTGTGTGCGGACTGCCCTTGCACGATATGGTGTTTTCAGAAGCTCATAGATGAACTCCTCATAATCCTGCGGCTCAATCCATGTGGTTCCGATACGCACGTCGATTTCAGACGCATCAAGGCGTTCCGGCTGCACATTTTTCAATGCTTCCGTATTGACACCGAACAGCTCCGGGTTCTCCTTCCGGTACACTTCCGCAATCCTTAGCTTGTCACGCACGTTGCCGGACAGGTATTCATCCGCCGTTTTCCATCCCATGTTCAGGTTGTCGGGATTGTATTCCGTGGGTTCCAGATACACAAGCCCCTCAAGGTCTTTTAAGAGTACCGACCTCTTTACTTCCGCCTCCGCATCCGGTGAGAGTGTGCTGCCTTCCGGCAGGCTTTCCGTCTCTTTGCTGATGTCGGGATCATAAATGCTTAACATGAACGGGATATTGACCGTCCCGAACTCATTGACGGACACGTTCAGCGCCTCCACCGCCGTTTCCACACGCTCCACCTGATTCTTCGCACGGATCGTCTGTTTGTAGAACATATCCGCCTTTTCCACCTTTCCGTCCTCGTCCACGACCTCAAGGGAACATAAAAGCGGGTAATCCGCATCGTCACGGAACGCCTGCTGGCTCCCCCTTCCGGTCAGCGGTCCGTATTTTTTCACATAGGCATCGTACCTGTCATTGAGTAATTTCTGCTGTGCAGCCAGTTCCTCACTGCTGCACCCTTCCGTCTGTATGAAGATTAGCTGTCTTGTGATTGTGCGGATTTCGTCCATGCCCTTTATGCGCTCCTCCGCCGTTGCCGACACTTCCTTGCGGTACATGACGGAATTTTCACGGTAGTAGAGTTTTCCGTCCACAAAGGTATAGGTGTAATTCTTCACGTCGGGATCAGCCTCGATGATGTCCTCCGTGTTTTCCTCCTCCGCCGCAAGCTCCGCAACATCGGTTATCCTGCCGGAAAGCCGCCCTACTGCTGTTTCCAGTGCGGATTTTAAGTCAAAGTTCTCGTCATGGTTGATGCAGCTTGTGTATTTGCTGCCGTTGCCGAACATGCGCGTATCATACTCCATTGTTCCGAGCATCATCTCCGGGTGCTGGGCAAAATAGGAATTGACCGCAATGCCGTCCTCCGTCCTGCCAAGATGCACCCAGTCCGGCTCCGTCACAATTTTACGCTCCCTCTTTTGCAGGAAGATAATGTCGCTTGTGACATCGGTCCCCGCACTGTCCTTAAAGGCTGTATTGGGAAGGCGGATTGCGCCGAGCAGCTCCGCCCGTTCCGCAAGGTACTTCCTTACCGCAGGGTTCGCCTTGTCAAGCGTTCCCTTGCTTGTGATGAACGCCACAATGCCGCCCGGTCTGACCTTATCCAGCGCTTTCGCAAAAAAATAATCATGGATACGGAAGTTGTGCTTTGCGTACTTTGCGTCATAGAGCTTGTAATCGCCAAACGGCACGTTGCCCACCGCAACATCGAAAAAGTTGTCGGAGTACTGCGTTTCCTCAAACCCCCTTACCTTTATCTGTGCTTTGGGATAGAGCAGCTTTGCGATCCGCCCGCTGATGTCGTCCTTTTCCACGCCGTAAAGCCTGCTGTCCTGCATGGTTTCCGGTAATGTCCCGAAAAAATGACCGACGCCGAGCGCCGGCTCTAAAATAGTGCCTTTACGGAAGCCGAATTTATCCAGTGCGCCATAAACTGCCTGCGTGATGACCGGGGAAGTGTAAAATGCAGTGTTGACTGTCTCCCTTGCGTCCGCATATTCCGACGTGGAAAGAAGCTCTTTCAGTTCCGCATATTCTTTCTGCCAGTCATTATTCCTTTCGTCAAAAGCCTGTGCGATGCCGCCCCATCCCACATACCTTGCAAGCACCTTCTGTTCTTCCGGTGTGGCTGTCCTGTCCTCATGTTCGATCTGCTTCAACAGCCGGATTGCCTCCACGTTCCACTGGTATCTTGTTTTCGGTCCGCCTTTTGGCAGTTCAGCCTCCTCAAAGTGGAAATTCCCTTTCCGCTGCCTGTTCCGCAGGCTGGTCAGCTTATCGTCAAACTGCTTTTCCAGTGCAGACATCTTTTCATAAGGCAGCTTCGCAAAATCACGCAGGTATGATGACATCCGTATCTCCCCGGTAAACATCTGCGCTTTTATCAGGTATTCCATGATGGAATAAATCTGTTCGTAGGTTGCGGAAAACTTCTTCCGCTCCCCGTCGCCTGCTTTAAGGTCTACCATGAAGGCATCCCGGCTCTGGACATACTCCACCAGACCGTAAGCGTTGTTGTGGTATGCCTTTGTCTGTTCCTTATCTTCCAGATGGTTTATGGTACGGTTTAGGAAATGCAGCTTATCCTCTTTTGGCAGGCTGCTTTCTGCCACCATCTGCAAAAACGGCTGGTATGGCACGACTGCGGAGCATTTTGTCAGATAGGTTTCCAGCGCATCACGCAGATCGCCGTCCATTGCCTCCACCTGCCGCAACGCTTCGGGGAACAGACTGCCAGCAGCGGGCTTTGCCACGCTCCCGTCAGGGTTTATTACTTCCCCCTCCACACGCTCTGCTGTTTCCTGTATATCTTCCTGCCCCTGCTGTGTTTCTGCTGTTTCTTCCTGTCCGCTTTCTGCCGTCTGCCATGCTTCCGGTATTTCTTCCTGTCCGTTTTCCACCGCCTGCCATGTTTCCGGTATTTCTTCCTGTCCGTTTTCCGCCGTCTGCCGTGTTTCCGCTATTTCTTCCGCTGCCGCCTCCGGCTCCTGTCCTTCCTGCCGTTCTTTCTCCTGCCCGTCAATGCTGACCGCCGCAAAGTCCGGCTCCTGCAGCATACGTTCCTTGTATTCATGGTAGATTTCCATGAACCACGGCATTGCGGCAAATGCCCCCGGCGCTTCCCTGAAACGCTCAAAGATTCCTTCCGTCAGGTAATCATTTTCCTCTATCATGTGCAGGATCAGGTCAGCGCAGTAGCGGTAATCCACACGCCTTTCCCCTTTTGTTCCGTCTGCCCGTGGATAGGAGATTTCAATGCCGTCCTTATCCCTGCTGATTTTGCACTTGCCAGAGGAATTGTCCGTGTACTCCGACATGAAGAAGCCTTCCCGCTGCTCCCCGTACACGCTTGCAAGGAAGCCTGCCTTGCTTTCCATGTTTAAGTTTGTGGTAAAAATGTCATAGACCAGCGTCTTTACGGAGATATACTGGATTTCCTCATTGAAATATCTCTTTAACGGTTCCAGCCACAGGTTTTCTTCCTGCTTTTCCCTTTCTTCGGCGGTAAGCTCCGCCTTGCCAGAGGTTTTCCGGTGTATGAACATGGTCTTGTCCGGGTTATGGCTTGAAAACCTGTCATGCTCAAACTGCTGCTGCACGTTAAACGGAATACTGCTGTCCCGGTGGAAGTCATCAAGCACAAGCACCTCATGGAACAGGTAGTCATAAAACTGCCTGCCATGCCACACGTTTTCTCCGTCGCTGGCAATAACCTCATCATAGGCATCGTCCCATGCAAGTTCCATCTGTTCCTGTATGCCTTTCAGGGCAAGGACCGTGTTCAGGTTTTCAAGACGGTTCTGCTGGTGCTGTTCCGCATTTTCCGAAAGATACCTGTCCGTATCTTCTTTTAAAATATTGATCCATGTGACGGCGGGGTGTTCTTCCATCATCCGGTCAATCTCAGAATAAGGCGCATGTGTCTGGTATGCGCCATCTGCTATCATGCCCTCCACATAAGCCGCACAGTCCCACCAGTCAAGCTCCGTTTTCCACTTCGTGCCTTCGCCGTCATAAAATTCAATAGAAATTCCCTCATCGGACTGTTCAATGTTGCATTTTCCGTACTGGTTATTGAAATTGTTTTCTATTCCGGCTCCATAGATATTTTTGAAAAGTACCCTGTCAATAAACTGCGCCTTATCACTCATTGGCAGGTCTTTCGTGAACACTTCGTACAGCAGCATGTTCGGGACTGGACTCCGGAAACAGTTCTGGAAAAACCTGTCCATAGGCTCCTGCCATGCTGCCGCCGATACTTTGTCAGGATCAAATGGCTTTGCCGGGGTATGGTATTCTCCGGTCATGATCAATGCGCCCAGTTCACGCTCTATGGCTTTCCAGTTTACATATCCCTCTTTTTCCGTCCCTCCCTCACGCCACTGGAAACGGATTCCTTTTTGTGAAGATGCGTCATATCCATGCAGTCCGTCCCCTTCCAGTTGCCAGCCTGCACCAATCTGATTGTATTCCTTGCGGATTGCTTTTACTCGCTCCCCCGGATCGGAAATATCCTGAAATATTGCATAAATGCGCCTTTTCCCATGTTCATATCCACTGCCCTGCATAAGCATCTGCGTTATATACTCATGCGGAACGGTAAGCGCCTGTTCCGGCTTCTGGTAGGAATACTCTTTGGGAATCTCCAAATCCCCGTTTGCCGCAATCAAAAAGGAAGCCTGTTCATAGCTTCCTTTCTGCGTTTCCGAACTCCCTAAAGAATTGATTTCATTCAGTTCCTGCTCAATTTCCCGGTCAAGTTCTGCTTTTCTGGTATTCTGCTGTTCACTGTCCGCTGTCTGCCGTCCGCTTTCCCCTAATGGAACTTCATCACTACCTCGTTCATCACGATTTCCTCTGCCTGCATCCTCGCCTGCTGCCGTAGCTGCCACATCTCCATTGTCGAGTTTCTGTCCTTCGGCGGGTTGTTCCTGAGAAAGCTGCCCTCCAGCTCGTCCATCATCCGGTTCGCCTCGTCCTCCACTTCCTGCATCTTCTCCGCCAGTTTCCCGAACCTCTGTAACGTCCGGTATCTGCTGTTGTGGTTCTCTTTCAGGTACTCCATCGCCCTCACTGCGAACTTCCCTAAGTTCGTCATGTTCACCGTTTCCTCCGGCGCCGTGAGGTCCGGGTACAGCATCCCGTCCGCTCCCTCGTGATACGTCAATGTTATCTCTGCCATCTGCAATACTCCTTTCTTCCATCTGCTTTAAATCATTTGCTATGCCTCTAAGCACTTCACAGGATATATCGCTGAGCAGAGATCCTAAACGGTAGACTTCCTCCTCTGTCGTAAATGCGGTAATGAAGGAGAAATCCTGTTTTTCAGTGGGAAGGTCAAAGCCGCATCTTGTAAATACCGCATACATGACGCTTCTTTTTAACGCTTCCACTGCCGTAATCTCTTGCGCTCTGCCATTTTCTGTTATCTGTTTGTTTCCTGCCAGATTCACGAACTCGGTGATGCGTCCACCAAATTCTGAGTCCATTATGACTCCGATCTGCCTTTCTGTAAAGCCTTTTAGGAAAGATTTATCAGATTCTTTCCCTTCGGGCAGGGCAGCGCCCTCTTTTTCCCTTACCCATGCCGCATACGCTTTCATGGTGTTCCTGTCAAGCTCCCATGTCAGCCTGCTTTCCCTGCCCCCGGTATCGGATATGTCGAAAACATACCGCATATCCGGTTTTAAGGCTCTTGACGGAAAGATTGCGATGCCCCTGCTGCCACGCCTTACATAACGCCCTACCTTTTTCCATGTGTCGAAATCCGCAATCAGCGTTGCCCTCGGTCTTTGCTTGTAGACCATAAGGATATTGTCAAACTCATAGCGGTAGAGCTGCCCCGTAAGCCTGCATATGCTTTTCCATGCCTGCCCGCTTGCGGTCACTTCGTCTATGGCGGCATCATACAGCTTTGATGTTTTTGTGTCTGCGCTCATTCATCATACCTCCAATATTGCTTCCCTGATGTCCCTGCCGTCTATCTCGTCACCAAGACAGTCCCATCCTTCGTATCTCTGCCTTGCGAACAGTTCTATCCGTGGCAGGTCCCCGCACAGCTCCACAATCCGCTCCCGTATCTCGTCCGGCTTTTTGCTGTGTTCCATGATCCGTGCATCGCACACCTGCGGGACAGCTTTCGATACCCTTTTTGGTCTGCCCTTTGTTCCAAGAATACAGACTTCCGAATTGGAACGTGTCCAGAAGCCAAGTCCCATAAAGAACGTGTCAGCCTTCTTATTCCTTTTTACCCAGTTGAACCCGCAGGTCTTATAGGCAAAGCCCCAGTCCTGCATGACAGAGAGTCCTTCCAGCAGACAGGGGAACGTGATCCACAAAAAAAGGATACAGTCGTCATCGGCTATATTTCCAACAGGCAATGACCGTATATCCTCAATGTTCATGGTGTGGTAATGGTTCTCTGCGCTCCTGCCTTCCCCCTTTTTGGAATACACTTTATACTGCCACGGGGGATCGGCATAAATGATGTTATATTTCTTACCCAATATGCCTATGCCTCCTGTACCTTAATCAGCGTGGAGAAAAGTTTGTATTCTTCCTTATCCATCTCAACCGTAAAGGAAACGGCATTTTCCCGCCGTCCTGCCCTGTCTCCCGCTTTCTTTATCTTCCTTGCAAGGCGCAGGAGGACAAAATTCTCCTTTGAAAGCTCCATGCACTCCTTAAAGTCCATTCCCGCCGTTTCAAGCTGCTTCTGTCTTTCCTGAATCTCCGCCGCCAGTTTTACCCCTACTTCCTTTTTATCCGTAATGTCTATGGAAACCTCCGCCTTCGTCCTGCCGGAGCGCTCCCACTCCTTATGGAGCAGCCTTACCAGATGCTCCATGTTTTTAACCGTTTCTTTTCCTGTCATTCTTTCCATGTGGTTTTCCCCCTTTTTTACTGTGATGGTCCTGCTATTTGTCGCTGTTCTTCCCTTGCATGGTACATTCCGTCATACACTCCCTTGTCGAGCATCTTGTCGAACACCTCCGGCTCGCTTGTCCCAAAAGTATTTTCCAGACAGTCCCTTGCGGCATTTCTTACCCTGTCAGGCAGTCCCTCCTTCTGCTCCACGTTCTTCTGCATCCAGAAATTTCTCCGTACCATGTCCCGCATGTCTGAAACATTCTCCACCCTGTCCGGCTCCCCGTACTCCTGTTTCAGAATGTCAAAGTCAATCCTTGTAATGTCCTGTCCAAGATAAACGCCGTGATCCCGCTCTATGCCCGTAACCACGCTTTCATCATCGGGACGTTCCCCTTTGGGGTATCTCTCGTACAGCTTTACGCCCCTGCCGACTATGATCTGGCTGTCAGTCAGGCTCATTACAAGCAGATCGTCAGGGCTTAATGCCGCAAGCACACGGTAGTCATTCCCGTTCATGTTATGCAGCACCTCCTCGGCATGGAAAGTATGCTCCACACGCTCATGGTGCAGGTATGGGAACAGGGAATGTCCGTCTGTTTTCAGGTTGTATATCCGCAGAACCTCAAGGCACTCCCCGGAACAACGCCCCTCATCAAATGACCATTCGCCATCATTAAAATTTCCGGCAAGGAATCCCCTTAATTGCGCCTCTCCTGTACAGAATGATGCATGTATGCTTTTGTTTGCTGCAAAATACAGATCGCTCCAGTCCTTCTTTCCCGCTTTTGTCTCATACAGTGTGCTTACCACGCCTGCCATGTCCTCCGCATGTTCTCCCCACAGTTTTAATGCTGCCTCCATATAATCCGTCAGGTTCAGTAAAAAATTGGTTTCCGTCCCTTTGTGGTTTTCCACCACCATAACCATATCTCCTAATTTCATTCCGCCCTCCTTTTCTCCACAAAAAAGGCAGTCCGTTTATCGGCGCTGCCCCATCTCCATGCCAAACTGGAACAAAGAAAGCTGCCCGTTCCCCTGCACCTGCTCCGGCTCTTTTTTCTTTTCGTCTATCAGTTTCATCATCTGTGTTGCACACCGGGCAAAGGACTCCAGATAGCTCTCCGGTCTGCCTGCATGACGGCGCATTGTAATCAGATCCCCATTTTTTATGGCTTTTGCAAGCCCGGACGCATACCCAAGCACGCTATGCAGGCATATCTGCTTTGCCTCTTTCTCTGTCAGCATGTCCTTGTTTGCAAGGAGATAGAAAAAGTTCGGATCGGAAATATAATATTCCAGCGCCTGCGCCGCACCGTCCTTTATTTCCCCCGCCCTTGCCATATAGTTCTCATTTACTTCCGGCGGCACTTCCCGGTAAAAAATTTCCGGGTATTTTTCATAATCCCTGCCGTACTCTTCCACCATCCTGTTTTTATAATACATGATGTGGTTTCTTACAAGGTTCATGTTCGTGCCGTCCGCATAGGACGGATCGCTGCCGCCATGCTCCATAAGGTACTCCCACCGCTCAAATGACTTTGCCATCTCCTCTGCAAGATTTTCTTTTTCTTTCTTTTTTCCCATATGCCACCGCCTATCTTGGTCTGCCTATAAAGACAATGGAAGAACGCCCCTGCACTGGTCTGTACACAACACCAAGGCGTGTGTTTGCAGCCTCCACCACCTTTCCGTTCCCTACATAAATTGCCACATGTGTGATGTTCATGAAGCGCCCGTTCCTGTCATAACTGTAAAATATCAGGTCCCCCGGCTGCATCTCGTCATAGTTCACAAGCAGGTTGTTGTCATAGCAGAGCTTTCCCTCACTTGCCGCCGTATTGGAACCCTCATACATGATGCTTACGCCAGCACTGCGCCATGCATAGTAGGCAAGGGAACTGCAGTCATAATAATTCCCGCTGTCACGGTATGCCTGACTGTACGGGTATCCTACCTTTGACAGCGCAAACGCCACGACCTTCTTTCCGTTTTCGTCAGAAATGGCATCCACGATTGCCTGATACTGTTCCGGCGAAATCCCTTCCCCCGGATCGCCGCCCCCTCCGCCGCCAGTATAGCCAAGCATTGCAAGGTACTCCGGGTTCATAAGCTGTGCAAGGACTTCCTGTTCTTCGGCATTGAAGCCGTATACGGAAACCATGTCGTAACACGATTTCAGTTCCACACGAACCTCTTTAACCGTCGTGGTTGTCGTGTTGCCTTCTTCGTCTGTTTCCGTGTCCGTCCTGCTGGTAATGCGAAAGCTGCACATATCGTCAAATATGATTTTCAGGTTCTGCTTTGCCTTATCCGTCATATCCGTTGCCGTGTCGCCGTCCCCGTGCTTTACCATGTAGACCATGAGAATGTCACAGAAATTGTCCGGTGTGCCGGAACCTTCATAATTAACATAGATTTTCTCGCTTGTGTCATATCCGGCATGGTCATTCAGTTCCGCATTGACCTCATCATTAAATTCCGACATATATGCCGACAGGACTTCCTGTGTTGTTTCCCCCGACGATATGGAAGGGAAGAATATCGCAAACGGCGAATTGTAGATAACCGCTATGACAGCAATGACCGGAAGCGCAATGAGCGCCACTATCGCAAACAACGCAAGAAGAAACAGCCCCACATACTTCACGACATACTTTGCCATCATGGAAAAACGCATCAGAACAATGTCCTTTAATGCCTTCCCGATATTATCCTGATTATCTTCCTGACGCATATTTGCCACAAACAGCTTTATCATGCGGTTTCTGGTGGAATTTTTCACATCACGCTTATCCATTGCAATCCCGGCGGCTTCTCCTGCTGCAATTCCGACTAGTACGCCGCCTGCCCCTGTTCCTGCCGTGGCTGCTGCCGTCTTTGCCGCCGCCTTTGATGTTTCTTTCGCCGCTTTCTTCCCTGTTTCCTTTGCGGTTTCCTTTGCCGCCGTCTGTGCGGTTTTCCTTGCTGTCTTGACCGCACTTTCCTTTACAGCCTTTTCCTTGATACGGCTTCTGGACTGTTTTTTCCTGAGTTTATCCTGTTTTGCTTTTGCCGCTTTTGAACGGTAAAGGTTCCTGCCTGCATCCACGGCATTTGTGGCAGGCTTCGCCAGCGTGTAAGCCGCCATGTACGCATCATGGATTTCACTGCCGCCCTCCATTTCATCTAATGCAGTCCTAGCCGCCACTGAAGCAGTACCGGAAGGAAGGGAAGGCTTCTTTTTGACTGCCGCCTCTTTTTTCGCTTTTGTTACACGGTACGAAGCAAACCCTGTCTGCTTTGCATACATACGGTTTTCTTTATTCACGGACTGCCGCACTTCCTGTTCTTTCCCCTGTCTGCCATGTGTGTTTCTGTCCGCATATCTGTCCTGTGCGGTTGCGCCGCCGCTTCTGTCTTGTGTTGCTCCACCGCCATATTTGCCCTGTACGGTTCTGCCTTGTGTTGTTCCGTTGCCATATCTGCCCTGTACGGTTGCGCCGCCGCTTCTGCCCTGTGCGGTTTCATTTCCTTTTCTGTCCTGTATGGTTGCGCCGCCGCTTCTGCCTTGTGTTGTTCCGTTTCCTTTTCTTTCCTGTACAGTTCCGCCGCCATTTCTGCCCCTGTATTCCATGCCGTCTGCCGACGTTTTTGTCTGCACCGTTTTTTCTTATCCGTAACATGGACGGAACTCCTTTTTAACTTTATCTTTCCATCTGCCGCCACGTTTTTCCCTGACGCACTTCCGGCAATCTTCGGTCCATGCTGTACGGTAAGGACATTCCTGCCCTTGATTTTTGTTTCCGGCGCTCCCTTTACTTTCAGTTTGGGCTTTTCCTTTGTGTGAATCACCATAGGCTTGTCATCTACTTTTTTAATGTTCAATCTGCACACCCCCAATCCGTTCTGCCGCAAGTATGCAGTATTCAGGATTCAGCTCAATACCGATATAACGCCGTCCGTTTTCTGCTGCAACCATTCCTGTCGTGCCGCTGCCAAAAAAAGGATCAATCACTATTCCATTCTCCGGGCATCCTGCAAGGATACATTTTAATGCCAGGTTCGGGGGAAATGCGGCAAAATGCGCTCCCCTGTAGGCAACCGTGTTGATCAGCCACACATCCCTGCTGTTCCTGTACTGGGAAATATCCTCTTTTTTTATCTCACCCTGTTTTCTCGGTCTGTTGATTCCCTGCACCTTTCCATTCCCCTGTCCCGGCACTGCAACCGAATATTTGTTGCTGTCACTGCGCCCCCTCATATATCTTGCTGCCGTTCCAGATGCAATCGGCTCTGCAATCGCAGAAGCGTCATAGTAATATCTGCTGGATTTTGAAAACAGAAAGACATGTTCATAGCTCCTTGTAGGTCTGTCCTTTACATTTTCCGGCATTGCATTTCCCTTCTGCCAGATAATGTCACTGCGCAGATACCACCCCGAATCCCTCAAAGCAAATGCCACCATCCACGGAATGCCTATCATATCTTTGTTTTTGCACCCTTTGACATTCTGTGTAAGGGAAACTTTCTGTCCGTTCCTCCCTTTGGGGTTTTTCAGATCAAGACATGCCCCCTTGCTCCCTGTGCCACAGTACGAGTCTGAAATATTCAGCCAGAAAGTTCCACTGTCTGAAAGTACCCTGTAAAGCTGCGCAAAAACCTCTGCCAGCCTTTCCACATACTGTTCCGGTGTTGCCTCCCTGCCAATCTGCCCTTCCACCCCGTAATCACGAAGTCCGTAATAGGGCGGCGATGTGATACAGCAGTCAACGCTTTTATCCGGCATTTCTTTTAATACTGCAAGGCAGTCCTTATTGATAATGACATTACTCCTCACAGCCACAATATCCTCTGCCGCCACACCCTGTATCTGACCGTTTCCAGACACACCAATGTCCATATTTATCACCTTCCCTCTTAAAAAGCACAGGACACCCGAACCTTTCCGGCTTGGGTGTCCTGTCTGCTTCTTTCTTTATTTCTGTCCTGCACACTCTTTTTTCTTCTCCATTGCGATTTTCTCATGGATATTTGTGTTGTATAAATTATAGAGGTCCGTCCCTTTCTCAATGGTATTGTCAAAAGGGATTACCACGTTTCCGCACTTCACAAGCCCCATGCCGCTTGACGTGTTGGTTACAAAGCGCAACTGCGCCTCCGACACGCCGATGACCTCTGCCATGCGTGAACTGTCCGTGTTCGCCTGCTTCAAGAGTGCCACAAACTCCGAGTTGGCAAGCATGGTAGTAGCCGTATAATTTTGCAGCAGGTCAACGATATTCTGCGTGATCCCGGTACACAGCCCTCCCTGCTTACGCACCTTCTTCCACAACTGCTGTAAATACTTTGCGGAATACTCCGAATTTAACAGGACGTGGAACTCGTCAATATAGAGCCATGTCGCAATGCCCCTCTTGCCGTTTGCAATGATGCGGTTCTGTATGCTTTCCATCATTACAAGCATGGTGATAGGCGAAAGTTCCGTACCCAAATCACGGATTCCGTACACCGTAAAGCGGTTATCCACATCAACATTTGTCTGGTGGTTGAATATATTCAGCGAACCGTTGACAAACAGTTCCAGTGACAGCGCTATATCCCTTGCCTCGTCCTCCGGCTGGTTCATCAGTATCTCATAGAAATCGGACATGATCGGCACATATTTCTCCCTGTTCCTTGCAATCTCAATGTAGAGCTTGCGCACACAGCGGTCAATAATGGACTTCTGCCTTGAATTAAGGCTTTCCCCCATGCACTGTTCACACAGTCCGAGCATAAATTCGCCTTTTTCCCTTATCATGCCCTTGCTGTCGTTCAAGTCAAGACTCCATACGTCCATGTCAAGCGGATTGACATAGTTATCTGTGTAGGTTGACATATTTACCACTGTCCCGCCGTAAGTCTGGGCAATGTCAAAGTATTCATTCATCGGGTCAATGACGATAATCTCATCATTGCCGGAGAGGAACACGTTGCCCATTTCCATTTTACAGAAAAACGACTTGCCCGAACCGGGAACGCCGAACACAAAGCCGTTGCCGTTAATCAGCTTTTTGCGGTTCCCGATATTGATGTTTTTCGATACCTGATTGATACCGTAATAACAGCCCTGTTTGTCGTTCAGTTCCTGCACGTTGAAAGGCATCAGCACCGCAAGGCTCTGTGTCAGCATGGTGCGCATGGTTTCCACCTGCCTGACCCCAATCGGCAGCGCAGTATTTAAGGATTCCCTCTGCTTCAGATAGTGTTCCTCTATCGTGACGGAGTTGCGCTTGCCTATGGTTTCCACCGTTTCCGTCATGCTGTCAAGCTCCTCTTTCGTGTCCGCCATAAGGATAACCGTCACGGACACATAATAAAGGCACTGGTCATTTTCCCTTACGTCGTCCATGATTTCCTCAATCTCTTTCTTCTCAATCCTCTTGTTATACGAGATTTCCGATGAAAAATCGTTGTTTTTGTTCCTCACACGCTGCTGCTTGATGATGTCCGACTCAATGCCGAGGTACTTCTTCTGCAAAATCTTTGTTGTCATGTCCTTGGGGATAGGGACAACATCAATGCTTGTAATGGAATGTACCGGAAGGCTTGTGATCTCATTCAGGAAACGGTCTGAAAGGCTGGACGGGTATTTCTTGATGAACAGCGCCCGGCAGAATTTCTTTTCGTCCTTGAAATAGTCCGGGTAAAACTGTATCATGCCGTTGCACAGGTCATTGCGGAAGTCCGCACCGACCTTCCTTGCCTCCCTGATGTCAAAGTCAAAGCTGCCCTCATCCCCAAGATGGTAGTAGTCATACAGCACCTTGATGCGCTCATTGCCGGAAAGCGGGACAATCTCTGCGCCAAGCTCCCCGAACGCCTTATGCACCGACGCCTCAATGGTTGCAAACTGCGCCTTTGCCTCCTCAAAATTCTTGCGCTCAATGGTAATGGTAAGGTAACGCTCCTGATCGATTCCCTGCCTGCCTTCATGTATCTTCTGCTCCATGATGTCGTTGTAGATCTTTCGGAACCCATTATAGCCGTTATTCTTCTTCTGTAAGAACACATAGTCCCTGACCTGCTCCATGTCCTTGTTTTTATTGTTGATTGTGATCTTGAAATTCACGTCCAGCGAATTTAAAAACCTGCAGTAACGCTCAAAGATGTCAATCTGCTCTGTTTCATTTGTAGTGGTATAGTTGATGTCCTGAAAACGGTAACACTTTGAGAAGCGGTTCCTTGCCACCTCAAAAATGCCGTTCTCCGCCACCTTCATGATCTCAATCGTCTGTTGTATGGATTTCGGAGTTTTATAAAGCGGTTCACTTGCTTTTTTCAGCTCCTTAAATCCGTCTGCAAATATGCCCAAATCTGACCTCCTTTTCCATGCTGTTTTCAGCATTGCCATAAGGTATTGCAGCCGGATAGTCCCGGCTGCATGATACCGGAACTTTCCGACCAATAAAGGTCAGTCATTCCATTTATAGTTGCTTCTTTTTATCAGTTTCTGTACGGCGCTGTTCCCCCATACTCTGAATCAATGGATTTCCTCCTGATGTCTGATCCTGTACACAATCACGCCGACTGCGGCTGCAATGACTGCAACAACAGCAGCGACTTTCCCTGGAATGCCTTTCTTCCATGTCCTCTTTTTCATGCGCCTGCCTCCTTTCGTTCCTTAATGCCTTGCCCTGTAAATGGCTGTGCCGATAATGGCTGTCACTACAACTGCAACGATCCCTGCTACTGCTTTCACTGTTTTCTTTTTCATCCTCATTTCCTGCCTTTCTTATTTTTTTTGCTGGTTTTCTTTTTTCCGCTGCCTTTCTTTCTGCCCTTCTTCTTATCCGCCTTTTTTCCGCTTCCTCTTCCATGCGGATCTCACGGATTGTTTCCTCCCCTTCGGTGGACACATAGGCAAGCGGACGGTTGGCAAAGAGCATACGCATCTTTCTTCCCATATACTCATAAAACCCCATTCCGTTGAATGAATAGAACCCTCCAAGCGCTATCGGGGCGGCAACCGGGATTGCCACATACACACTGGGGGTAAGACCAATATAGCGGTACAGCAGCAGCACGATCCCGCCGCCCGCTGCAACCGACGCCACGGAGAAGATAAGCTGCTTTGCCGTCAGCCCCATGACAACCGATTCCTTATAACGGTCTATATCTTTGTTGATTTCAATTACCATTTTTACACCTCCTGCATAAATTCCCTATCTGCTCTTTTCCTTTTTCTCCGGCTTTTTATCCAGTCCGTTTACCTGCTCATATGCCGCCATTCCATCCGGGCAGAGCCTGCGCATCTTTTCCACATTGAACTGATAAGGGGGATAACTGCAATACCCGCTTTTCTGCATCAGCCCTGTAAACTCGGCAATCCCGTTTTTCACAAGGAAGTCCTCAAGCTCCGGCATGTTGTTTGTATCCACAAAGGCACAGTAAGGCGGTACGGAAGAAAGCAGGTTTACCGTCACATCGCCGTAAGGCTCCGGGAACCCGTCCTCTGCTGTTGTCATTCCTACATAAAGGCTGTTGTTGTCCACGTAGGTGTTGACTGTCAGCGTCACATTTTCCGTAGTCCCAAACTGGGTTTTCAGTTCCAGTGTCCCCTCCGTTTTATTTTCCTGCGCCTGCTCTTTTTCCTCCGCCTGCACTGTTTCCGGTTCCACTGGCGTATATTCCGAGCCGTTCCGTTCCATGATCTCTGCAAACTGGCAGTTGCCGACTTCCGTATGATATTCGTCAATATAGCGGTAGACACGCTCCTGTTCCTCGCCGCCTGAATACCTGATTTTGATCTTCTCTCCATCCGCAATGTGGAACAGTTCATCATACCTGCTGTTGATGAACCGGATACCCTTTTCTGCCTTACTGATATGCTGATCCAGCCATTCTTTCACATAACAGTGGATTTCAACATTATCATTTTCTTTTGCAGGATTGCAGCGCATCACATAGGCATACTTTTCCGTATCCGCACGAAAACCGTACTCCGTTCCTTCCTTCCCCTGAAATGCGTTCTGCGGATGACAGGCTGTATATTCACGCATCGTATCCAGATTCCGCATAAATCCGTCTTTGTCAGAACGCAGGCTATTCAAGAGGTTTTCCAGCCCCTCCTCAAATTCCCTTGTTTCCCATCGTTCATTTAAGTCATAAAATCTGGAATAGAACTCTTTATCACTCTTATATCCCCCATACATGACGCCAATGCTTCCTGTCTGCCCGCTGATCTGCATACTCTGCCTGTAAGTGTATTTCTGTTCCGCCTTAGTCAATGGTCTTATTTCCATACAGCCCTCCTATAATCCTAATGCCTTGCTTGTAAGCGACTGCGCTCCTTTGACGCTTCCCACGGTAAGGGCAATCGTAAAGGTCATCTCACACAGGTAAATGAGCGTTTTCGCCCAGTCTGCGTAACTGCCCGTAAAGGACGGAAGCCCCGCACTGATGAAGGCATTGCACAGCATGATTGCCAGCGCCATCGTGACTGCCTCAAACACCACGGATAAGAAATATTTGGCGTAGGTGCTTGCCGTGTTTGCCACGTTCCGGTTGCCTGCCAGCGTGGAAAAGGCAATGGAACCAATCGGCACGATGACCATGATCTTTAAAAAACGGAAGTACACCGTGTATATCATAAAAAAGCCACAGATAATGACAATGACGCTCAGAAGTGCCGCCAGTATCAGCATGATAAGCCCCTCACCGAAACCCAGCTCCTTTATGACGTCTGCCTGTGCGCTGTCAATGGCAAGCGTCGTGTAGCCGCCCGCCGACAGTGCGTTCACAAGGTTCCCGATTGTACTAAAAAATGCCTTCATGATAGTGACATTGTTTGCCACAAGCCATTCTGAAAGTCCGAGCCTTATCAGCATACGCAGGATCACCTCAAAGCGCATTTCCTCACGCACGTCCACACTCTCCGCACAGAACCCGATCACGAAGAACAGCACCACAAGGGAAGAACCCACTGCCACGAAAATCGGCTCCACGCCTTCCACCAGCCCCCACGGACCTCCGCCCTTAAAATTTACCGGGGACTGCCCCAACAGGGCAAATACAAGGCTTACCTGATTGTTCCAGAACCCGAACACCATTTCCAGAAGAGCCAGTATCTTGTCCCCTAACTTGAAAATATCCACTGAATCCTCACCTCTTTCCTTTTCAGGGAAAGGCGGCATCCCGCCCTCCCCCGCTGCTGTTTTTTCTTAGAAACCGAGAAAAGTAAGGACAGCAGAAATGCTTGCCATCATGATCCCTGCCACAATTCCCTTGAGCGCCGAGTTCATGGTGGAGGAATCCTGCTGCTGGTATGCCTGCGCAAACTCCATGACGTTCTTTGCAAGGATAATGACACCCACCGCACCGATGACCGCAATCACGAGTGTCTTTAAGTTGTCAAGGGGCTGTGTGATCGCACTGGTTCCTGCCCCTGATGCAAACACTGTCATAGGCAGTCCGCCCACGGCAAGGTACGCCGCACCGCAGAACGCCGTCACAGCCTTCTTTGCCCCTGATAATCTTCCCTTTCCTGCCTTTGTCTCTGCTGCCACTGTCTCTGCTGCCATTGTTCCTGAAATAATCTCTGTTCTACGCATAAAAATAATCTCCTTTTCCATTTTGGTTTATAAACTGTTACTGACTGCTCTATCATGACGGGGCTTTCCCCCATAAGCACTAACTTTTGCATATTCATAAATTTTATGTTATACTGAAACGGG
>ERZ778497.1056-NODE-1056-length-19501-cov-3.830865_pt1 | contig 19501 bp, 15 predicted proteins | sample MGYA00509938_ERZ778497 | MGnify/ENA primary metagenome ERZ778497 (study PRJEB29527, sample SAMN07138969) | mouse gut metagenome | material: feces | host: mouse | place: China:Nanjing | collected 2016-01-25 ... | reverse complement strand
GTCGTTATAGAGGAATGAGCAGGCAAAAATACGCTTGAATTCACTGGCGATAGGTGTACCTTCTATGATTTCAGCCAGACCGGAGGAGTTTATATAGTGTTCGATTACGACTCCGTGGGCCTTTCCGTAGCTGTTGACTTCCTGAAACCATTCCCTTACCCCTTCAAACAGTTCCACGTCTTTGCCGAAGCGTCTGAAATCGTCTTTACGCAACTTTATTCCGGAACTCCTGGCTTCGTCAAACATCAGTTTCATATAGCTGAGAATATTGCTTGCATCCTGTCCGATGGCAATGTCGTCGCTCATCTTCCAAAATTCCTGTGGACTTTTTCCGATGGCCTGGATAAATCCGAATTCCTGCATGTTTCCGGGAGACAATGTCCCGTCAAAGTCGTAGATAAGCGCGACGATCGGCCTCTTTCTCATAACAAGTCAAATTTAGAATTGTACAAATATACTATCAAGCACAATATATGCATTATATTTATTAAATTTAGATATATTTGTTAATAATTATCAAAAAACGGCTTATGAAACATTATTTTACGAGGCTTCAGGAGGCAATGCGGAACAATTGGGACCGGCCTGCCCTCTGCAATTACAAAGGGGAATCCTTTACTTTCGGTGAACTTGCTGATAAAATAGCACGATTTCATATAGTATTTGAGACCATAGGTCTTGAAAAAGGGGACAAAATAGCTCTCTGTGCAAAAAACTCCGCACGATGGGCGGTCTCTTTTCTTGCGATAAATACATACGGTACTGTTGTAGTCCCTATACTTGCTGATTTCCTCCCGGAAAGCATAGATTCCCTTGTAGCACATTCCGGCAGCAGAATCCTGTTTACAGACCCTGATATGTGGAAGAAGCTGGACATTTCAAAGATGCCTGAGATAGTGACGGTCGTGTCCGTGGCTGATTTCAGCATCCTTTACACCGCTGATGAGGCGACAAGCAAGGCTCTTGCGGATATGCCGGAGATGTTCAAAGCCAGATATCAGGACGGTGTCAAGCCTGAAGATATTTCCTATCCTGTCGACAATGACAAGGAGCTTGCTGTAATCAATTATACGTCCGGGACGACAAGTGCGCCTAAGGGTGTGATGCTGAGATATGAATGCCTCAGCGCGAATGTGGAGTTCGGCCAGAAATGGATGCCTTCGTATCCTGGTGACAATATGGTGTCTATGCTTCCTATGGCGCACATGTACGGAATGATGTTCGAGTTCATCTATGTGCTCTGTGGCGGGGCTACTGTCAACTTCCTGGGAAAGACTCCTACGCCTTCACTTCTGCTCGGTGCGATGGGTGAGCTGAAGCCTTACCTCATCATTACTGTGCCGCTTGTGATGGAAAAGATATTCAAGGCGGGTGTTCTTCCTATATTGGACAAGCCTGCAATGAAAGTCCTTACGGCGATTCCTGGAGTGGACAGGATTATATTCAAGAAGATACGCAAGACGCTTCTTGACAAGTTCGGCGGCAATGTGCAGGAAATAATTATGGGAGGAGCCGCCCTCAATCCGGATGTCGAAAAGTGGTTCAGGAAACTCAAGATGCCTTTTACTGTGGGATACGGTATGACGGAGGCGGCCCCTCTTCTTGCATACCGCCAGTGGAAGAGTTTTGTGCCAAAGTCCTGCGGCAGGGCGGTGGACAGTGCGGAAGTGCGGATCGACTCGGAGGATCCTCAGAATATCGTCGGTGAAATACAGGCGAGGGGTATCAATATAATGAGCGGATACTACAAAAACGAGGAGGCCACAAAGGCTGCTTTTACGGAGGACGGATGGATGAATACCGGTGACCTCGGAGTGATTGATAATGACGGAAATATCTTTATACGCGGACGGAGCAAAAATATGATTCTCTCGGCAAACGGGCAGAATATATATCCGGAGGAAGTGGAGGCTCAGGTCAACAACCAGCCTTATGTGGTGGAGTCTGTAGTTGTGGACCGTGCTTCAAAACTGGTTGCTCTTGTCTATCTTGACCAGGACAGGCTTAAGGCAGACGGGCTGGAAGGGGAGGCCTTGAATACGGCTATGGCTGATATGATGAAGACCGTAAACAAGTCTCTTCCTGTTTACAGCAAACTTACGAAGGTGGAGGTTGTGGATGAACCGTTTGCCAAGACTCCGAAGATGAGTATCAAACGTTTCCTTTACAAATAGAAAGATTCTGTTGAATCAATATAAATGACTCCAGCCTTGTCTTGATTATTGGTCAAAGACAAGGCTGGAGTCATTGTTGTTGTCTATGTTGCCTTGCTGGGGTAGGCTATTCGTAGATGAAACTGAATTCGTCTACATACATCAGGCTTCCTGTACCTCCTGTGAAGAAGTCTCCCTTATAGCTTGCGCAGGCGACTATCACGGCATATTTGGGAGTTGCGTCAGGTCGCCTGTATTCAAGCGGCAATGTAAATTCCCTGTACTGTCCTCCTGTATTCTCAGAACTTTCGTATTTTGCATATGCTATGATATGAGGGTCGTTTTCCTGATCGACAAAAGTGCCGGTCGTGGTATTTACCTTGAACGGCTCGTCCCAGTCAGTCAGAAGTACGAGAATCTGGCATTGGTCCATCTGGCCTTTCAATGATTCGTATGGCGGTTTTGCACGGTCTATTACTTTCGGTTCGTACGCATAATATCCATGAAGAGCTTTCGGGCGTCCGGTGAAAGAAGTTCCCCACTGCAGTTCTGCACCGATTCCGTTTACTCTGCCGAATTCTCCTGAGTAGATATTCCCGGCAGCAAAGGCAATTGCTGCCCAGCGGCTTTCAAGTCTTGCCGCCTGTTTGTCTGCCCCTTGGACAGCCACAAAATCGACTGGTATTGTGGACGAATCTCCAAGAAGACTTGCACCTTTGTTTGCCGTATCCCATATTTTTATTGTCGGCCCAGGGTTAGGATACCATACTTTGCCTTCCTGATACCATTTGTCAAAGTCCATATTGTCAATCTGGTCAGGAGTCCCTGTTGTAAAAAGTTGTTCCGCGCTCCTGTCAGAGCCGTTTGCTGCCCTGACTGCGTATTCTGTCCCTTCATCAAGTCTTTCTATACGGCAGGATATATTGTTTCCGTCAAATGTAATCTGACTGATATCCGTCCAGTTCTCTTCTGAAGTTTTTCGGTATTGGATATACGGATCTCCTGTGCCGCTGTAGACTGCCGAAACCTCTGCGCTGTTGCACCACGGAATGACGGAGTTCACTTTCATATCAATCTTGATCTGCACTACATTGAATGTCCAAAGGATTTCTTCCCCTTGATATTCTACAGTAAAAATCCTCTGGAAAACGCAGTAGAGAGGGGACATCGGAAATACGACATCGTGTCTGTCTATGATTTCACCATTTTTGACCCTGTATGTCGAGGTTATTTCTGAGCCTTCCGGTTCCAGTTTCATCTCCTTGATTACAACTGATTCAAGTGACTGGTGCTCATTGACAAATACTGTCACGCTTTTGTCGTATTCATTGATATGTGCAGGTTCAGCTTCATTTTCGCATTTTACATAACGCTCTATCGGCTGTACCGCCGTAATGGTCCATACGGTTTCCGTATAGACCTTAAGTATTACAGTAAGATCTTTGCTGAGGTCGATATTGTCTCCTACGGAAAATGAATCAATGATTTCGGCTCCTTCCGAAAGCTGGTATTTCTTGACTCTCAGTTTTGAAATGTCAGCGGTTTCCTGAAGTACGATGCTGACAGTCTTGGATTTTGGGTCAATGGATGATGATACCTGACCTTCAACTTCAAATGAAATTATATCAGCATCCACTCTCGGATATGACATATCATTCTTGATGAGGCAAGATGCAGATGACAGCAGAACAAATAAAATGAATATGTATCTGAATACTGATTTCATTACAGAACAACTTGCTTATTCTTGATTTTCTTTGATTTGTTTTGTGCTGTAGGTATGTAGAATGACATACCGAAGCTGATGGAGAACAGGTTTATCTTGAAGTTTGCTCCGCTCTTTTCCATCTGGCTCTTTTCTACCTGATTGGTCACCTGGACGACTTTCTGATAATCGAAGCCGAGCAGTCCTACGGATATTTCAAGTGCGACTTCATTTGTGATGAAAGCTGAAATGCCCGGGACTACGCCAAGTTCAAAGGAATAGATGTCCTGATATGTACCGAATTTGTCTTCCTCTTCTTTTTTGTAGGTCTCTGCCTGTGCATAGCCTCCTGTTGCCCTGACCTCAGTAAACATAGCAAAACGTTTGCTGTTGGCAAGCGGCATATAGTTTCTGAGCGTAAGCGAGCCGGTATATGACTGTTTGAAGAAATGGAAGTCTTTCATTGACAGACCGAGGTCTTCGCTGATTGAAAGATTCACTCCGTCAAGTCCGAAGCCGTTGCGCTCGTAGTTGAACCTTGCTCCGATCGCAAGGTTGTCAAGAAGGAAATATGACACGAAAGGGGATATCGTAAACGATGTCATACTTCCGTGGAGATCCTGAACCAGAGAAAACAGCATAGAATATCCGGCGTCATTGACCATATTGCCGAAATCATATTTGCTGTAGGAAAACGATATACCTGCTCCTACGGAACCTTTGGGTATAAAGCAGGAATTGCTTTTGCCGATACCTCTGTCAAACGGTTTTACTGCAGTAGTATCGCTTTTGGCCGCAACCGATATGGTTGCAGCCAGTGCGAATATTGCTGTTAGTATTGTTTTCTTCATATTGCCGGACTCAATTTAGTTCATCAGGATTGTACACGAGTTCAAACTCATCAAGATAAAGGGTACTTCCTACACCTCCGGTGAAGTAGTCTCCGTATTTGCTGGCGGATGCCACAATCACGATATATTTAGGAGTCCTTGTCCTGTCTCTATAATCCACGTCGATTGTGAATTCCTGATAGCCTGATGTCTCATTGAGGTCCATTGTGCCGTATGCGATGATATGGCTGTCGTTGATGTCAACGAATTTGCTTTCTGACGTGTTTATCAGGAACGGTTCATCCCAGTCCGTAAGCATTATCTGTATCTGACCGATATCTTCTTTCCCTTCCATATCAGTGTATGGGGCTTTGGTCATATTGATTGTTGCCGGTGCATACTGATAATGGCCTTTGAGGGCGATAGGTCTTGACGTGAATGGAACTCCCCATTTCAACTGGGCTCCAGGTTTTGTCATACTGATATTAGCCTTGACAAAAGAGCCCGTATATATATTCCCGGCAGCAAGTATGTTGAGAGTAAGTATCTTGACGTTTTTGCTCTCCAGTTTTGCCGCCTTTCCCGAAACTACAGTGTTTTCTTCCGGGACTGTAGGATATATGTGTGCTGTAGCGGAACCCCCATTTGCAGTATCCCAGAAACGGTTGTCGGCATCAAGTCCAGGATACCATATTTCTCCATTCTGATACCAGTCGTCAAATCCTGAGTTAGGGACGGTCTCCGCTGATTCGGTAGTGAATGATGTCTCAGGACCTTCAGTATCAGAGCATACGGCTTTGATTATATATTCAGTTGAAGGCTGGAGCCCGCGTATTTCCGCGGAAACGGTATTGCTGCCGCTGTCCGTGCTGACATAAGATGCGTCTGCGTCCGTCCATTCCGTCTGGTCTGCTGTCCTGTAGCGGAAACCGAATCCTTCAGGATTGTCATAAGGTTCATACGTCGCGGACACTTTTGCAAACATAGCCCACACCTCGTCTGCGGAAACGGCATTGATGACAGCAGAAGGGCGTTTCCCGAGCACATTGACATTCATTTCGGCTTCAGTAGCTCCACTCTCATTTGTTATGTTGAGTTTGAGCGAATATCTTCCGGCCGGCAACGATGACAGGAATGCGGAGAAATCAATAGCTGCACTTTCCGGTGCACTTTCTGCTTTTTCAAGTGAAACTATCCCGTCTGTGGCTATTCCTATACCTGCCAGCGTCGAAAGAAGTTCCTGGCTGGCTCCGACAAGCTCGACCGAACGTGGAAGACCGGCAGTCTCAAGTACTGTGTCTTCGTGTGAGATGCCCAGTGACTGGATCTTTGATTCCGATGAAATGTTTATGCTGCAAGGGTCTCCGGTGTAGTGGCTAATGTTGGAGAGGTCTATTTCTCCTGCATTGATTACCGGATTCTTCTTGCCGAAGTCAAGGTTGAGGTCATAGTCCTTCTGGTTGAGCGAGTCGTCAAGACGGATGGTGAATGTGGAACCTCCGATGTCGGTAGAAGGATTTTCCTCAACCAAGGTAAATTTGAATTTGTAGTGCTGGCAAGGCTTGACGTCCGAGTATGTGCCTTTGATTGACTTGTAGGTCACATTTGTCTTGCTGACCAGAAACAGTTCCCATTTCAGCTCGGTGGCGGTCTCAGGGAAATATCCTTCACTTGCGAAGTTGTCAAGGTCCTGGTTGTATTCCAGCCTGGAATCGTCATTGCCTGTTACTGTGAACTTGTATTGGCTGAACCTTTCTTTGATCTTCTGGTCAAGCTCTACCGTAATCTTGATGTTGGCAAGGCGGCAGACTATATCAAGGTCCACTGTCTGTCCTCTTCTGATTGTGAACTCCTGTTCGCCTCTATAGAAGGGGGAGTCGAAAGATGCACCTGTCGAACTTTCTCCGGAAGAGGCTACGGCGCGGTAATATCCCGTCCTGAGTTCGATGGTTCCCATTGTAGTGTAGTCGTCGATCTCTTTTATGAGGTCTCCGACATTGTTGTATATTTTAAGGGATATTGTCCTGTTCTCGATTTCCGCGCTTTTGGAACCGACATAGGTGATATCCGGAGTCTTCTTCTCAACGTTTATGTTGAGGTATCCTTTGGCATCCGAATCAGGCGATATTTCTGTGCAGGAATATGCCGTCATCAGTACGGATGCCGCAGTTATTAATGAAAACAATAATCGTTTCATAGCATCTTGGATTATTCAGCGGCAGCCGGATTGTGGAATGTGCAGACTTTGCTAAGAGTCTGTCCGAGTTCATCTTCTACGTCAAGGGTGAAAGTGTAGTCTTCTCCTTTGTTCCCGACAGTAGCAATCAGAGGAACAAGATTTGAGAGGGAAAAAGGCACTTCTGTCTTTCCACGAAGTGCGTCTCCTGTCGGCAGAAGTTCTCCTAAATTCCCGATTAGCTCAGAATTGTTGATAAGGTCCATAACTCCATTCTCAGCGCCCATCTCATCAACAAGACTTGCGAAATTGTCACTGACAGTCACTTTGAAAGATTTTATTTTTCCTGGAGCTTTGACCACAAGGTTGACATCCATCTCGTCAGTGATAGGAATAGTTTCAAATCCGGGATTTGTCTCCCATACTATTGACGGTGCCTCTGCCTGTCCAGGGTTCTCCGGCTGTTCTGGATCCGGGTCAGGAACCGGAGTCTCGTCAAATCCGGGTACTGTGATTTCAACGTCCTTGTCATTTGTACTGGTGTCGATGGAAAGGGAGAACTGGGCATCTCCTGTAGTGGTCGCGTCAATGTTGATGACGTGATGGTCTTTCGGAGCGACATCATTGATGTTGAAGGTGACGGTTGCCGTAGAGTTGTCTATCGCCCTTGTGCCTCTTACGAATACCCTGAGAGGTGCTACAGGGAAATATCCTGATCTGGCGGCAATTACCTCCTGCCTTTCCCAAGTCAATGAACTGTTGTCCTGAGAAACCGTTATGACGAAATCAGAAAGTTCATTCATAAATTTGTCAGAACAGTTGATTGACACTTTCATATTGGACAGTGTACAGTTGAGGTCTATGTTGGAGATCTTTCCTACGGCTATTTCCACTTCTTTTGAGCAGGCGTATTCCGGAGCGTCCCATGCAGCCTTGCCTCCGCTTATGGCAGGGGATGCAGCTGTAATGGTGTAGCTGTCCGCAGCAAGCTCGAGCATTGACGGAGCATCTTTGTACAGGAATGTTTTTGTATATGAACCGGAGGCAGAGTTGATCGTAATTTCAAATTCATTGATGTCTACGATAGGGTCTTCCGATTTTACATATATATTTTTGTCTGAATAATCGTTTCCTGTGCATGCCAGGCTTAGGGAAAGTCCTCCGGTACCGTTGTCTTTCATAAGAGAGACTTTACTACATCCTGTATATATTGCAGTGCAGGCCAATATGGTGTAAAAAATCTTTTTCATATATATTAAGGTGTTTTTCTTTTGTATATACTATGTCTAATAAATCAGTTCAACGTCATCAACGGTCAGCTGGCTTCCTGCATGGAGGGTAAATTCCCCGTCAGGAACCCTTAGAGTCTTTTTCTTTTGTATATTCGGACTTGATGAAGTTGACTGGAGGAACTGTATGTAAATTCCTGTAGCTTTAAGCTTGGTGTTGGAATAGGTTATGTTGACAGTGCCTTCTGTCCATGAGGATACTTGTGCGGAATTTGTGAGGCGGCCTTCTCCGATTACGGTGCTGCCGTTCATAATCTGCACGAGAGCCTGCCATGTGTCGTTTCCTTCCGGAGCATATTTGTACCAGAATTTTACGGCTGACGGCCTTGAAGTGAAATTGTGCTTGCGGTTTCCTCCATAGGTCCCTATGAACAGCTCGCCTTGAGTTGCTCCGCGAGCCTGAGCGCCTGTGTTGGTACTGTATGTAGCCACTGCCGTTATTACTGCGGCTTTTCCGTTTCGGCCTTCTTCAGTGTACCAGACTGTAGGAAAACAGGTGTAAGCTGTCGGATTAAACAAGCTTAAATGCCTGGATGTGGTCTCCGTATTGTTGCTGTCCCACCATTTCTCCTGTGCATCAGAGAAATAAGGGAAATAGCGGGGAATCCTGTCCTTGACTTTATCCATGCTCCAGTCTTCGAATCCGGCATTCCCGACCTGGGCTGCCTCCTCTGTCGTGAAATCGAAGTATTTGACAAGCTTGTCATTATTCCTGTAGCGGAGCCTCATCCTGTATTTTGTGTTCGGTTTCAGACCTGTCATGTCTGTGTACAGGTTGATGTTCTCAGTGTCAGTGTCGAGATTATCATCGTGTCTCATTTCCGCTCTTTTCCAGTCGGAGAATGCCGGGTCGGTATCTGAACGGTAATCGAGAATGAGAGCTGCCGGGTTGCCTGTCTGTCTTTTCAGTGTTGCTGTAATCTCGCATACTTTTGTCGCATAGACGTTGGGCATTGCCGCATTAAGCTTGAATTCAGGCTTAACTTCTATGAAACGGGCAAAAGACGTCTCGGCCCTCTGATTGTTCATATCCTCGACTATGATCTTGAAATTGGCGTTCTTCGGCCTGTCGGGGTCATAGTGCATAGTTGCGATGTGGTCTGCATAGCCTTCAAGGTCAACGAAAGTCAGCCTTCTGCCTTTCATCTCCTTGAACCATCTGATGCCATATTCCCAAAGCAGTTCTCTGGACGTGTCATCTATATCCGCGAGGTCCACTTCAGCAGGGACACCCAGAGACGTCAGATACTCTGACTCTATCTGAAGCAGACATCTTTCCACTCTGTCCGGCACGAGGGCATCGACCCTTGCCTTGTGTGAAGCGGCTCTTTCTCCCGGATATACCCTCAATTCAGTATTTCCCGGAGAATCGCTTATGATGTCAAATTTTGGGGGGATCCCGGTGAATTCGATATATTCAATTTCAAGGTCCTTTTCTATGGTTTCTGTCTGTGTGTCTATTGTTACCGAGATTGACGCCTGGCCTTCGTCCGGATTGACATTCGGGTCAAGGTCTATCTTGAAAGTGATGAAATCATTCGGGTTGCCGTTCATTGGCTGGGCACGGTACACTTTCCAGTCACCGTTCAGATTATAATGGAATACGGGTGTGATTCTTCCTGCCGGGAAATATGCAGCACGGGTTTCCGTCTTGCTGAATCTTACAGCGTCACCGGATGTCCCGTATTCTATGTCAGTGTAGTATTCGCTTTCATCAAGCAGAAGCAGGTTGACATACTCCACCGCTATTTTCACTTTTGCCATCTTTGCGACAGCGTCAATCCGTTCGTGTGTCTGCGGACGGACCGTGAAACTCTGCTCGGCCTTATAATACAGGGCATTGTCAAAACCTGCATTCAGAGGGTTCCCGTATTGGGCGGTAAGGGTATAATCTCCTGAATTCAGCGGAATGGCAGTCTCCGCCGCTGCAGCAAATTGGTTGCGGTAAAGACGTATTCCCTTTGAATTGAATATCTCCAGAGTGAATTCTCCGAGATGCGAGTCGATGTCTTCTTCTGAAGTCTTTGTCCGGACTCTATTGTCAGTCTCTGATGTAAGCCCAATACTGACCATCCCCTGATCTTTATCAGAAGACGTCTCTTTCAGCACTTCGTTACATCCTGACAATAAGATCGTTAAGCAAGTTAACGCAAATCTTATTCGTCTCATTTGGTTAAGAATTTAAAAATATATTCTGCAAAAGAACGGATTTTTTTTCTTTTTTCAAAGATTTGAGGGTTTAAAGGCTATATATTATATTCAGAGGTCTGATGCAACGAAACCGGTACTCTTTGCATCTATGTTGCAGTTTGTTTTGGAGAAATGAAGAGATATTTACTGATATTGTTTGCCGTATGGCTTTGTCTGACAGCTGCTGACGCAAAGGAAAAGCAGGAGCGTGAGCCATACGACCTGAGAAGGCACGAGTTCTCCTTTTACGGCGCTTTTTATCCAGGGAGATATGCTTTCGTGTATGATTTCGAATTGTATCCGTACCTGAATAGGTATCATGCCTCCTCTGACGGGCCGGTTTCATCCATATATACTGACGGTGCCACATATAATAAGGAGAGGGTTACAAATTCCTGGACCCTGATGTACACATATAATTTCACCAAGGTATTTGCCTTGTCTCTCGGATTGTCATACGAAGGCGGATGGAACGAATATTTCAGACGTGAGGACAACAGAAAGCTGCTTTCGCTCCAAAGCCATTATTTTTCTCCTATGCTGACAGCAAGGTTCAGCTGGCTCAACCGCAAGCTGCTCCGTATGTATTCCTCCGCTGGACTTGGATTCTCGGTAGGGCTCAACGATTCCAAATATAAGGGGCCTCCGACGTCAACGAAATTCTCTATGCAGGTCACTCCTGTAGGTGTGTCGGTAGGAAAGGATGTGTTCGGTTTTGCTGAGGTGGGAATCGGGACAATATATGTGGGAGGATGCCTGGGAATAGCGTATAGATTCTGATTATGAAGTGTATTGGATATATTATGGCTGCGGTCGGGATTGCCGTTGTCTTTTCAGGATGTACTATGTACAGCGATATGAAAGAAAATGAAAATCCCGCAATGGAAACTTCCATGATGTTGTACGGGGGATATATAAGTCCTGTATTCAGAGGGGTGGAAATAGCCGATTTCTTTGCCGGATATCAGGCAATAAGGGAGGACAGGGATGCGGCATTGGAACTGGCCGGCCTGTATTTCGGGACTGCTTTCAGTCCGGATGAACTTTTTTATGAAAAGTTTTATGTTCAGAGCCACGGCAGCATAGAGGTCACTGGTGTCAAGGATGTGTACCGTTATACTGCTGCCGGTCTGATGGAAGAAAGGGTTTATCAGATAACAGCAGCAGGGGAAGGACGTTATATTGTTGAAGGCGTGTCTTCAAACAAAGGTTATGACGAAGTGTTGAGGGTGTGTCAGATGAAGGCTGAAACTGTCGTTGAGGATGGTGTTGTCGGCATTTTGGGGCTGATGGCTGATTATACCGAGAATAATGACCTGAAGGTCGTGATGTCCTGTGCCGGGACACTGGAGATGCCTCTTTGCAGAGGCGGTGATTTCTGGCTGTATCCTGTCTCGGGTGCAATCCGGTATGATATTTCCGGAGAGGTGGAAGACAGTTTCATTGTCAGGTATCACGATGGCAATATGAATATGGAAAGATAATTATATACTTTTTGATATGAAAAAATTTGTTTTTTCTGTAATTCTGGGGCTGGTAATGATGCCTGTGCTTCCGCTTGATGCGAAAGAGCCCGAGAAGAATCCTCTGCCTTTCAAATATGAGGTCAGGGTAGGTTATGGTGGACGTCCTCTTTTGGACGAGTCCCTGTTATTTTCCTCCGGATGCTGTGACATGGCGCCGGACTGGTATGACGATTCATTGTCCTCCATATATGGGGACTGGATGTCTGATGTACGTATGACAGGTATTATGTCAGCTGAATTCAATTTTATTTTCAAAAAATGGCTCAACCTGTCTCTCGGAGTGAACTATAATGCTTTCTATGGCAGGAAATACGACTATAGCGGACATCCTGCCGGACGTGAATGCGGAGGAGTGTTCACTTTTCTCCCCCAGGTGAGGTTTACTTACCTTTCCCGCCCTGTGGTGAAATTGTATTCTTCTGTCGGAATTGGAGTGACGGGAGGAAAATATATGGACGAGTCGATATGTTATTGTGCCCTTCAGACTTCTCCTATAGGTATAATGGTCGGAAAGAAGGTGTTCGGCTTCGCTGAACTTGGCGTTGGTACTATGTATATAGGTGCGATGGCCGGCGTAGGAGTAAGGTTTTAATTTGATGGATGTTAATTTGATAGTATTATGAAACGTTTCTGTTTATACGTTATGGTTTTGCTTATGTCCGTGTCGTGCGTTGTGGACAACGGGACCGGGCAGCGTTATAATGCTTCCAACGTTGCTCTTTTTGCTGAACGGCTGGTTGACAGGCATATTGAGTGTCCTGTCGGTATTTTCTTCTTTGCGATGCAGATGGATGAATATCTGTCTCTTTCAGAGGAGGACCTTATGGTGTATGACCCCAATTTCCTTAAGCACCTTTATCAGATTGAAGAGAATACCTATTATTTTGACCATTATTATTCCACTGCTTATTATATGGCTGTACACGAGGATGCCATCGGTAAAATCTTTACAGGAGGCAAAAGCATAATGGAGAGCGGTGCAGAATGGACTTTAGGGGAATATCTGACTTTGACCAATATTGACGGCAGTACCTGGAGCGTGACTGCCGGATTTGGCGGAAGCAAGTCCAAGTCACTGCTGACATACGCCAAAAAAGATAACGGCTGGACAATAGGAATGACCGTTGAAGGTACATACGTTGAGGACAACGGTGTAATGTCTGCGGATTTTTCTACTGCAGGCAAGGAATTGCGTATCGTGTCTGTAGATTCCGAGTTTTCTTATCCTTTTGATGTAGATTCTGCCAGATATTTCAGGGAAGGGCAGTTCAATGTGAATATCTATAGGGGTCAGGAGGCTTGTGACTATTGTTACATCACTTATAAATTCGGCGCATCTCCTGATTATAAGACAAGTATATAGTGAAATCCTGTCCGGATTTAATCAAAAGACTGACGATTTGTCAGTCTTTTTTTATGGAATATATTTTGATTCGGTCAGGGTGCTTGAAAATAAATTGTAATTGAAAGTTTAAAATAAACGTTTAAGCCGAGCGAAGAAGCCGAATTTATTCTGATTCTTCCGAGGCGTGAGTGATTGTAGATTGCAAATCTAAAATAAATTGCAAACTGAGAGCAGAGGGAAAACTCATTTTCACTATGCCGAAGTGCAGCATTTATTGTAAAACGCAAGTTTTAAAATATATTGAAATGAAAGGTACTACAGGTAAAATTGGAGTTACTACCGAGAATATATTTCCGGTAATCAAGAAATTTCTTTATTCAGACCACGAGATTTTCCTTCGTGAGCTTGTCGCCAACGCTGTGGATGCTACACAGAAGATGAAGGCTCTTGCCGCTTCCGGTGATTTCAGCGGTGAACTTGGTGAACTTTCTGTCCGTATCGAGCTTGATGAGTCTGCCAAGACATTGAAAATCATTGACCGCGGTATAGGTATGACAGAAGATGAGGTTGACAAATATATCAACCAGATTGCGTTCTCATCTGCAGGGGAGTTCCTTGAGAAATATAAGGACCAGCTCAGCAATATCATAGGTCATTTCGGTCTTGGATTCTATTCTGCATTTATGGTTTCCGACAAGGTCACGATCGAGACGCTTTCCTGGAAAGAAGGGGCCAAGGGAGTGATGTGGTCCTGTGACGGCTCTCCTGAATACGAGATGTCGGAATGTGACAAAAATGACAGGGGTACTGTCATTACGCTTTATATCGGAAAGGACGAAGAGGAGTTTGCAGCAAAAGGCAGGATTCAGACTCTGCTTGACAAATATTGCAAATTTATGCCTGTACCGGTCGTGTTCGGCAAGGAACAGGAATGGAAGGACGGCAAATATGTCGATACTGACAAGGATAATGTCATAAACAAGGTTGAGCCTCTATGGACTAAAAAGCCGTCGGAACTCAAGGAGGAGGATTATCATAATTTCTACAGGACACTTTATCCGATGGGGGAGGAGCCTCTGTTCCATATCCATCTGAATGTGGATTATCCGTTCAATCTGACAGGTATATTGTATTTCCCGAAGATAAAGGACAGGATGGAGATAGCGCGCAACAAGATTCAGCTGTACTGCAACCAGATGTTTGTCACCGATTCCGTTGACAATATCGTTCCTGACTTTTTGACATTGCTGCACGGCGTGATAGATTCTCCGGATATTCCTCTGAATGTGTCGAGGAGTTATCTGCAGAGTGATGCCAATGTGAAGAAGATTTCCGGCTATATAACAAAGAAAGTGGCTGACCGTCTTGAAGATATATTCAAGAACGAGCGCGAGTCCCTGGAGAGCAAATGGGACAATCTCAAGCTTTTCATAGAGTATGGAATGCTGAGTGATGAGAAATTCTGCGACAGGGCTATGAAATTCTGTCTTCTGAAGAATACTGAAGGCAAATATTTCAGCATAGATGACTATAAGAAAGCGGTTGAAGGCGAGCAGACCGACAAGGACAAGAAAGTGGTCTTCCTTTATGCCACTGATGCGGATGCCCAGTATTCGTTCATTGAAGAGGCAAAGAAGAAGGGGTATGACGTGCTGATGCTTGATTGTCAGCTTGATTCGCATTTTGTGAATCTGCTTGAGATGAAGATTGAGAATGCGCGTTTTGCACGTGTGGACTCTGACAGCATCGACAATCTCATTCCTAAGGAGGACAAGATCAGACCTGAGCTGGATGAGGCTGAAAAGTCTGACCTTGATGTGATTTTCAAGGCTGTCCTGCCTGCCGGTAACAATTATGTGGTAGAGGCTGACAATTTGGGAGAATATGCGGCTCCTATAGTGATTACGCAATCTGAGTTTATGCGCCGCTACCGTGAGATGTCGGCTCTTGGAGGCGGAATGAACTTTTATGGTGAGATGCCTGCATCGTACAATATTACAGTGAATATGCAGAATCCTCTTGTTGTCAGGATTATGGAATCCAAATTGGCTGATGTCAAACCGGCGGAAGTCGTTGAGGATGCTCCGGCCGATGCAAGTGAGGAACAGAAAAATTCCGTGAATGAAGCCAAGAAGGCTGCTGCTGATGCCCATAATGCACAGCTGAAAGAGTTTGCAGGCAATAACGGGATTCTGAAACAGATTACTGACCTTGCACTTCTTGCCAATGGAATGCTTAAAGGTAAGGACCTTAGCGACTTTATCGCACGCAGCGCGAAAGTTGTCGAAGATGCCTATCTGAAATAGTTTTCCTGGTCTTTGAACAACAGGCAAATCCCTCTGTTCCGGTTTTATAGGCCAGGGCAGAGGGATTTATCTGTTTGTGGTGGGTTGCTGCAATATGCTGTCTGTCAATTAATTACAAAACAGTATGTCCTATGTGGGATATACTGCTTTGCAACATATTGAATCTCATTGTGTTACGATGACCCATATATACCATTCATCGTACAGGTTGCACGAGGATGAGACCGGGGAGCTGCTGCATGACAAACTCCAGTTTATTTTTCTTGAATTGGCGAGGTTCAACAAAACTGAGCAAGAGCTTGATGGATACTACGACAAGTGGATGTACCTGTTCAAGAACATACAGAGGCTGCATAAGCGTCCCGAGTCGTTCAGCGAAAAGGAGTTCGACCGTTTGTTTGATATGGTTAAAATAAACGATTAAGTCGAGTGTAGAGTAAATCCTTTTACTCTACCGAGACGGGAGTTTATTGTAAACGAAGTTTAAAATTTGCAACTTCACGCCGGAACAGTACAACAAGTATCAGGAGGCGCAGAAGATGATTTACGATTACGAAAATACGATTGACTTCGCAAGGCAGGAAGGAGTCAAGCATTGCATTGACAAATTTGTAAAACGGTAGGCTTTTTTTCAAACAGTTCATTCATCAAAGGTTTCTTGCTGTCGAACAGACAATAAGATACCGACTTTTGCAATTATCATACGGTGCGTAAACGTTTTTGAATCTTTGAAATAATTACCCTGCAGGAGGAGAAGATGCGTTATATAGTTTTGGCATATAGTTATGTCCGGGACTATTCCACTGCTGAAGAAATATTTCAAGAATGCATTCTCAACCTGATGGAGACCAGGGAAAAGCACAGAGTATCGAATATAAAAGCGTTCTTTGCATCTGTAATCAAGAACAGATGTCTCAATTATATGGAGAGGGAGCGTATGGGAGGCCGGTTTGGAAAGGGAGCCGCGAGGAAAGAGTGGGTCGATGTGGACATTGCCAGGCTTTCTGCTGCCGGTAGCGAAGAGACAGCCTGCAATATAGATTTTCCAAAATTGATAGGGAACTGCAGGAAAAGACTGCCTGAACTTACTTTTGACATTTTTATGGCAAAGCGTATGGACCGGATGTCCTATGATGAAATCAGTAAGGCCTTTATGGTTTCCAAAGCAAAAATCAACGCTGAAATCAAAAAAGCCCTCAAAGTCTTCAAAGAAGAATTCAAGGACTATAAAGTGTTTGGCATATCCGCACTTGTTTTACAGTTTCTGAATATGCTTTAGTGCCTCTCTTTGACAACAGTCTCGGTCGGGAATACTTCTTCTTGGGTCTTTTTGAAAAGCAGGCCGTCCTCAAAATAGAAAAAAGTATTGAGCCGCTCTCCGTACACCATTATTTCCTTGTATTGCAACACTTCGATTTTTTTCCCGTTTTCATAATAAAGATTCTCTGCGTAGGGACGCCCGTATTTTTCTATCAGGGCTTCAATCGTCATGCCGGAGGATATGTCGTCATTCGAATATTGGGTGTAATATTTCAGTTGTATGCCACAGCCTGTAATCAGCTGTAGGATCAGAATCAGTATGAGCAGACTGTTTTTCATAATATTTTTTTATTTTAGCTGGTACAAATTTATGATTAAGCAACGAAACAATCATTATTATTTTCCTGCTTTCTTCTATCAAATGGTTAATATAAAGCTTGCTTGTTTTTGCAGTTGTTTATTGTATAATGAGGGAATGACATAGAAAGAATTTTTATTTGTTGCTCCTGATGATTTCAAGAAGTTTATCCAACATAGCATCCTTTCCTGTCATATAGTCTTTCGCCACGTATGGGATATAAATCCACTAATGCCACGAGTTTCCTGCTTCCCGTCACATCCCCGAATATATATGCATTATGCAACAATGGCTCTCCGGCTAAAAACGCACCTCCATTGTACTGAAGGACATTGCAGACAAACGCAGCAGTGGATGCCGTTCCCTCATCCATAAGAATATGGCAGCACAGGTCGCCAATGTAGTACTTACGCTTTGGTTCCACCTTGCTGATCATATATTTTTCAGGTATATCCACAAGCTTGCCCAAATCATCGTCCGACAAAAAAGAGTAATCTTTTACAGTCAGTTCTGATACTTTTAGCTTTTCTGACTTGGATAGCATAATGGGGCTGTCTTTAATGAAAATGGAAAATAACTCGGTCAAATAGTTTCCCATCCCTCCCGGATTGTCACGCAAATCTATTATGACGTTCTTGAGGCTTTGTTCCTTGAATTTTTTTAGACTCCTTACAAGTCTTTTGACCATAGCCTTGTTGTCCTGATAGAAATCCGCAATTCTGACATATCCGGTATTTTCTTCCTGATATATTCTCACTGTGTCTCCCTGCTCCATTGACAACAGACTTCTGACCAGGGAATACATACCGGTGTACCCCTCTATGACAGTCTGGCTGCTATGTCCATTTCGAAGATATCCTACAGAGTATGATCTGTCCACACCATGGAAATACCAATAGTTCAATATTGTATAGAGTCCTTCGTGCCGTGTCCTGAAATTATATTTCATAATCTTGCTGACGGGCACATCATTGATTGACAGTATCACATCTCCAGGGCACAGCTCCGGAGCGACCGATGCTGATACGACCAGTGTATCATTTATGTTGATGACACGTACCGGCAATATGGTAGCTTCTGCAATGAGCTGTTTTTTTCTGTGGACTGCCTCTTCAGTGCTCATATTGACTTTTGCGGAAGCAGAAGGAACAGTCATATTTATGTAATAATGAGGATCAATATATGACAACCATTCAAAATAAGGTTTCCATATATAGAACAAATCAGCCGTCCTCAATGTATCTCCGACGGAGATCCTCCTGTCATTTATTTCCTCCAGTAGCCGCTTGGAGACATCTGGTGTTCTGAGAATGTCAAACATCGGGTGTTCCGGTATTGAATAAAGTGTATTCCAACCCTTGTTTCTGACATATTTTACATCCATCATTGTAATTGAAGCATTGATTGCCTCAAAACAGATGCTGTCACTCCGGCAGTTCATTGCGGGCAAAGTCATAATTGAGCCTGACAGTCCAAATAACAAACAGAGGGCTTGCATAAAAATGATTTTTGAGGGATTATTATACATTAAAATTTTCCTTCTATATTATCTGATTCACCATAGCTCGTTGCAAATTTATTGGGAAGCAACGAAACAATCATTGTCATTTTCCGGATTCCGTCTATCAAAAGGCGTGATGTTAAAAGAACTAAATGATTGAATATGAAATAAATACAAAAAGTGATAGAAATATTGTTTCTATCACTTTTCTAAAATATTGGTTTACAAATAGTTATATCTCTCTTGAATAAGGGTTTGATATAATGCTGAATATCAGTTATTTAGCATATTCTGCATATATAAGTTTTTATATTTTGAATTTGAGTTCCTGATTTTTGCCCTGATTCTGGACCTCATATTATATATGACATCAATTTCCTTTCCCAACAAAAGACTCATAACAGTAGGTGAAAACCCTACAAACCAATACTCCAAAAGCAGATAGTCATTATGCTTGAATTTCAGTTCACTGTCGTTTTTCAATTTTGAGACAATTTCATCCTTGTATTCGTTGAGAATTGCTTCAAGCAATGGCGACTCATTGTCTGCGCTCAACTTGTCAATGACAGACTCCACTTCACGGTAGACAAATGTTTGACGCTTTCCTATATTCTCGTGCTCGTAGAACTTCTCGCATATTCCTCCTATCAGCTCCAGCTTTGTTCTGTAAAGCTGTCCTATTTTTTGTGAGAATCCCGACATTTTCTGCTCATTCTGCAGGAGAAGGCGTCTGGCGTCTTCCAGCATACTCAGGCTGTTGGACATCTCATAGTTCTTCTTTTTTATGTATCTATAAAAACCGTATCCGATAATGGACACCATCAGCAATAAGGATATGATTATAAGAGCGGCAATTGTCCTT
>ERZ778497.1051-NODE-1051-length-19535-cov-5.801027_pt1 | contig 19535 bp, 19 predicted proteins | sample MGYA00509938_ERZ778497 | MGnify/ENA primary metagenome ERZ778497 (study PRJEB29527, sample SAMN07138969) | mouse gut metagenome | material: feces | host: mouse | place: China:Nanjing | collected 2016-01-25 ... | reverse complement strand
CGTAACTGAAAATTCGGAGGGGCTAACCCTCCAGACTTCAGCAGGAAGGAGGGAACGCCAATGACGATTACATATTCTGACCTTGTTCAGACTGGAATTTTCATTGTGTCCCTGATAAGTCTGTGTTATCAGATATTCAGGGGAAAACGAAGATAGCCGCCATTACTGCGAATAATGACGGCTGACATTGATAGTTAGTCAAAACATTTTCGGGTAAGCCGTGCGTCTCTGGCTTTCCTTTTCTCAATCTTACCATATCCCGCGGCAGGACGCAAGGGCAAACTGCTGTTCATTTCCCACAAACTTACACAACCATTACAATTCGCGGCCTAACCGATAAAGAAAAACCTCGCAGATACTGACTGCGGGGTTTGCATCTCTTATCCCTCTCATTTCTGAAAATCAACCCTTTCCTGCCTATTCGCTATTGAGTTTCCGAGACTGCTCAACGAGTGCCATTCTTCAAGATATGTCATATTATTACTGCGAGGCTGTTTCAGGATTTCCTGATAAAACATCAGTTTCCTTTGGGGCAAAGCAAGGGTATTTTTAAGTCTGACATTTAAGATTCAATATCCTTCCGGCTGCTGATGTTTGCAGCAGCTTTCCGGCCGTTAACAAAAGCTTCTATGCTGTCCGGTATTTACCCCGCCAGTCCATTTACCTTTATGCGGTAAGTGCGCTCAGGTGCAGCTGTAATAAATACTTCGATACTGTGGCAGGCAAAAAAGTCCGGTTCCGTGTCAAGAAACAGCTCAAAAGTGATTTTGTTTTCTTCACAGTATGCATGGATTCCGCCAATATGCAGACTGCTCAGGAATAATTCTTCGGTGACGGGAGCAGGCAGCAGACTGCCGTCTTCCAGTTCATAACAGCTTTTTCCGTTCTCCCCTGTCCGTTCATACTCCTCCATCCATTCACATGCCAGTGAAACCATATCTTCATCCAGAACTGCTTTTTGAATCTGTTTTTTCTGCTCATGGATCCACTGGATATGGGAATTCAGGTATTTCGACAGTTTGCTCCGCATTTTGTTCGTCTGCCCCGATTTTTCGGAACAGACGGCATAGATCTCTGCTCTGTCTCCCCACAGTTCTGCGGTGAAGTTACATACATAGTCTCCGTTTTCATTCCGATAAAAATTATCCGCTTTTGCCGTCCGGTTGTTCCTGCCGGATAAGAAAAGCTTCTCCTGTTCCGCTTTTTTCAGATAGTTTTGATGGTCTTCTGTGAGATATTCATAGCAGCACTTGAGAAGGGTCTCTTCGCTGACTCCTTTTTCACTGCAGTAAAGCGATTCTGCCAGGGTCAAAGCCTCGCGCATAACCGGAAAGGTTCCTGCAAGATCACCCTGTCCCGAATCTGAACGAATGGTAAAAACATGATCCTGACATATGATTTCTTTTACCGAAAAGCCACAGGGCAGGGGGACTTCTGTCTGAAAAGCGGTTTTGGGTCCCGTAAAGATCAATACCATTCTTTCCTGCTTTTTTTCGGACAGATTTTCCCGCGGGGTTCCATCCCGAAGAAACGGCCATACGGCGTTGCCGTCCTGTGTCAGGCAGACCTCCTTTCTGCAGGCGGCCAGCAGATAACCTTCCTCGCTGAACGCATAAGAAAGTCCCTGCTCTTTTGCCCATTTGCATATATCAGGGTTGCCGTTTTGCAGTTCCTCCCTTTTTTCAAGCAGCTGTTTCATAATCTCCATATGCCTGTCCATATATTTTTCCGTATGTTTCTTCATGTACTTCTCCATATACTTCTTTCTCCTGTATCGGCTGCATGTTCCATATAAACGGCGCTGAATTTCTGCACTTACAGAATGCGGGTTTCCGTACCGTTTATCATACTTTTCCGATGGTTGACAAACACCGGATCGGTAAATTCATTATACAGAACGGACATTCGTTTTTCAAGCAGATATACAAAACGGATAAATTTGACGGACAGTAAGAATTTTGCTATAATTTCCTGATATCAGGCTGTTTTCTGCGAGGGGAGAATGAGATTATGAACAAAAAAACAGGAGCGTTTATATTGGCAGTGCTTATGGCCGGTATGCTGGCAGCATGCGGGCAGAATGAGGATGCGAAGACCGGGGAAGAGGGGATCGTGGAAAATGATTCTGCCGGGGAACAAAAGAACGAAGATGCGGACAGTGAGTCAAAAGAAGAGGATCTCCCGACTGCGGAAGACGATACCGGCGAAACTTCGACTGCGGAAGACGCCGCCGGCGGAACTTCGATTACAGAAAAGGATACGGATGAAACCGCACAGTCCGATGAATGGAAGCAGCAGTTTGGTGAAAACTGTATTGCAGAGCAGACTTTTGAAGTGGAGCTGAGCGAGTACAGCGGGAAAGTGGTGTTTGTTCCTTATATGCCGTCTGCGGATGAAGAGAAATTCCATATGCAGATCGTTCAGGATGGGAAGGTTCTTTCTGAAGTACAGGGATATGTTCCGAGAGAACTATCCGGGGAGACATTTAAAAGTCTGGACGCGGTTTCATTTTATGACATAAACTATGACGGGAATACGGATATCCTGCTGATCGAGACGTATGGAGATACCGGTTTTGCGGCAGTTTATTATGGGTATATGGATATTCTGGAAGGGCAGAAGGCATATTTTACGTCACAGGAGGAGCTGTCGGAAAATATCACAGGACAGGCGGAAGCGCTTACGGTTCCTGCGATTCGGGAACTTTTGTCAGCCGGAAAAAAGAACGGGGAATTTTCTGGTTATCAGGAAGCGTATGAGGCGGCAGGCAGATTGAGCGATCTGGAAAGCTCAGGAATGAGAACCTATGGGCTGATCTATGTGGATGAAGACGAGACGCCGGAGCTGGCGGCAGGTCTGGCGGGCTATTACACATGCCTGTATACCTTTCACGACGGAAAGATTTATACACTGATGGATCACTGGGCGTATGGCGCCATGGGAAATGCGGGCTATGAATATGCGCCGCGGAAGAACAATATAAGGAACTGTAACTCGGATTACGCCGGAGCCATTCTGTATACGACTTACATGGAGATCAGCGGTTCGTATACACTGGATATCAAAGCAGAGATCAAGACCGTTAATTTTGACGATGTAAACGGAAACGGGATGCCGGATGAGGAGGAGATGGACTCTCTGGGGCTGTATGGAGCAGATTATATGGATGGGAAGGAAATATCTTCTCAGGAATGGAAAGTCTTCGATGCCGGGGAATATGAAATGATTACAGGGACCATGAGTCTGGAGGAACTGCAGGCGGCGCTTTAAAAAACAGGTTGAATCTGCAGGCAGATTCCTGTAATATGGTGAGGGGGTATCATGCTGTATGGTAGCCCCTTACATCGTGCAAAAAGGAAGGACAGGATTATGATAAAAGTGATCGCAAGTGATATGGACGGAACGTTGCTGAATGATGCGCATGAGATAGCGCCCCGGACGGCGGAGGCGGTCAGACGGGCCTGTGCGCATGGGATTCGGTTTATCATTGCGACCGGGCGGAATCTGACACAGGCGATGGAGCAGCTGAAGGGGTTTGATCTGACCTGTGACTATATTCTGGCCAGCGGTGCAGAAGTGAGAGATTCCGCTCAGCAGCTTGTGAGCCGGATTCATATGGATCTGAATCTGTGCGAAGAACTATATGAAGAATTGAAAAAATGGTCTGTGTCGGTTATTTTTTCCACCGATCAGTATGATTACCGGATCGGGACCCCTGAGCAGGTAAAAGAGAGCATTATCCTGCAGGCGCAGATCTTTCATGCGAATACGACCAGAGAGGAGATTTTAAATTCCCCGTTATATCAGAGGATAAAAGCGAACACCAGGGGAATTCTCAGCGTGAAAGAGCTCAGAGAAGCAGCAGTTCCGGTCTATAAAATCTTTCTGTTTTCTGATGATTTTGCCAGGCTGAAGAGACTGGAACAGGTGCTTTCCAGAGACCCGCGGATCGCAGCAGCCTCTTCTTTTGTGGACAATCTGGAGATCACGGATGTCCGGGCGCAGAAGGGTCCGGTCCTGAAGGCCTACATAGAATCTCTTGGATATACGATGGATGAGGTTCTGGTGCTGGGTGACAGTATGAACGATTATTCCATGCTGTCCATGGATTTTGGTGCAACCGTCGCCATGGGGAATGCCGTACCGGAGATTAAAAAGGCGGCAAAATATGTCACAAAGACCAATGAAGAAGCAGGTGTCGCCTATGTGATCGAGCAGCTGCTTTCGCAGAGATAGAGATTTCAGAAACATACGGACTGCCGCAGAACGTGTTGCTTTTTGCTCTGCGGCAGCTTTTTTCATTTATTCCGTAATGGCCCAGACTCTTGCAGGAAGTCCGGTGGCGCCTTCGATCCTCGGATAGGATACGATGAGGACGGCCCCTGCAGGAGCCACCTGATCCAGGTTGGTGAGGACTTCCACCTGCAGTTTGCCCCTGTCCAGCACATACCGCTCGCATGCCAGATCACCGGCTTTGGCGGCTTCTGCGGAAGCGTCCGTATCCAGAGTTTCGTGTCCGTTGGCAGCGGCATTCCGCTCTTCGTAGATGTATTTCAGGGCATCCATGGACCATCCGGGGAAATTTTCACCGCCGTCTGCATCCGTGCCGGAGAGTGCGTCCATATCCGGCCATTTCTTCGACCAGTCCGTGCGCAGCGCCACAAAGGCTCCGTCAGGGATCGGGCCATATGTTGCTTCGTATTCTTTCAAATCTGCAGAAGTGACCACATAAGTGGGATCTGCTTTTACTTTTTCCGTAACATCGACGACACAGAGCGGGAAAATGAGATCCTTCATGCCATATCGCTCGGATAATTCCCGATCTTTGACAAAATGTCCCGGAAAATCGATGTGGGTGCCGAACTGCCCCGGGAATTTGAAAGTCTGGATCAGGCAGTCCAGCATCTCATTGCCCCAGTCAAAACAGGTGGTTCCCAGTTCTACGGAGCCTTCCGGGATGCCCGCCCAATAGGGGCTGTCATTGTTCAGTGAGTGGGAAAGCTCTACCCAGCGGTATTTTTTTGCTTCCTTTAATGCTTCCCATAATTTGTACATGTGCGGTTTCCTCCTTGTTTTATGCGGTTTCTCTGCCGGATTCAAATCAAAATCCGGCTGTTGAACGTGGATGGCGCCTGCATGGGCGAAGATATTCCGGCGCCGACGTTTTGCCTGCTGCAGGAGTCCGGAGTCATGCAGGAACCGGACAGGACGCGGTGCAGCTTCGGTCTATGATGCAGGCATGTTGTAGACAACTGCTTCATAGGGCATAAGCTCCATGGTCCGCCCGGCGGCGGTCCGGCAGCAGTTGCCGATCAGGCGTTCCATCCGTTCCGGTATCCATCCGTCGGGAAGAGAGAAGTTCTTTGACTGGTCCGTAAAATTACAGATGACCAGCAGCTTTTCTCCGTTCTGTTCCCGGGTATAGACATAGAGATCCGGGTCGTCCGGCAGCAGGAGTTCATAAGAGCCGTATACGATGATCTCGTGGGATTTCCGCAGGCGGATCAGTTTCTGATAATAGTGGAAGACAGAATCCTCACGTGCCAGCTGCTCTCGGGCGTTGATCCGGGTATAGTTGGGATTTACCATGATCCAGGGGGCGGCGGTACTGAAACCTGCGTGGTCGCTGTCATCCCACTGCATGGGCGTTCTGGAGTTGTCGCGGCCCTTATAGCGAAGGTAGCGCATCATATCGTCAGGAGCGATCTGTCCGCTTCCGGTGTATTCATGAAAAGCGTTGATACTCTCGATATCCCGGAAATCCGTAAGAGCCGGGAAGGGTACATTGGTCATGCCAAGCTCTTCTCCCTGATAGATATAGGGCGTGCCCTGCATCATATGGAGACAGGTCGCCAGCATCTTCGCAGAACGCTCCCGGTAAACGTCGCTGTCGTTGCCCAGCCTTGACACGATCCGGGGCTGGTCGTGGTTGCACCAGTACAGGCTGTTCCACGCTTTGCCGTACAGCTCCGTCTGCCATTTGGAAAGAGTTGCCTTCAGTTCCACAAGGCTGATCTTCCGGTCATTCCATTTGAAGGTCTCGCCGCCGTCCAGATCCATATGTTCAAACTGGAAGACCATGTTCAGTTCCGTTCCGTCCTGATTTGCATATCTCTTTGCCTCTTCGACCGTCACGCCGGCGCATTCGCCAACGGTCAGAAGGTCATAGCGGGAGAGGACTTTTCGGTTCATCTCCTGCAGATATTCATGTACCCTGGGACCGTTGCATACATAGGGGCCGTAATCTCCGTAACCGGTTTCTTTTAAAGCTCCGTCCGGATATGCCGGATCTTTGGAGATCATGCTGATTACGTCCATCCGAAAGCCGTCGATGCCTTTCTGACACCACCAGTCCATCATGTCGAACACTTCCCGGCGGACGGTCTCATTTTCCCAGTTCAGGTCCGGCTGTTTCTGCGAAAACATGTGCAGGAAATACATGTCCGTCGTCTCATCATATTTCCAGGCGGATCCGCCGAAACAGGAGCCCCAGTTGTTGGGTACGCCGCCGTTCTTTGCCTCTTTCCAGATATAATAGTTCCGGTAAGGATTGTCCTTTGATTTCCGGCTCTCTACAAACCATGGATGCTCGTCAGAGGTGTGATTGACGACCAGATCCATGACGATCCGGATCTTCCGCTCGTGGGCGGCGGCCAGCATCCGGTCAAAATCCTCCATGGTACCGAATTCTTTCATGATGCCCTGATAGTTGCTGATATCATATCCATTATCGTCATTGGGCGATTCATAGACCGGGGAGAGCCAGATGACGTCGATTCCAAGTTCTTTCAGATAGTCCATCTTCTCCGTAATGCCGTTCAGATCTCCGATGCCGTCTCCGTTGCTGTCGTTGAAGCTTCGAGGATAGATCTGGTAGACAACGCTTTCTTTCCACCATGTTTTTTCCATATGGTTCACCTGCTTTCTGCATATAGTTGCTTTTTCCCATTTTACAATGGATAGAACAGAAGTGCAACGTGTTTTTGACATACAAAAAAGAGCGTTTAAAAGGAAAAACAGGCAATGCCATAATTGCGGCAGAACAGGAAGGCAGGGGGCGCCATGGCGAGAACAGCAGGAATCGGAATCCGGAGCTTTGAGAAGAACCGAAAATACGGGTTTGCTTTTGAAGGAAAGACAGTGCTGATCGGACAGCGGATGCAGTAAGTCTGAAGTAAGAGGGAAAAAAGCTTCTCTTCCTTATATCAGGGAGAGAAGCTTTTTTCATGGTTTCCGATAAAATACGGAGATTCTATGGTACCGGATCAATTATGATATCTCCGCTGTCGCATAAGATCTCAATGGTTTTTCCATTGGTTCCGGCGGAGGTATAATGGATTTCGTCTTCCTCTTCGTCGCTGTTTGCAAGGCTTTTTCCACCCAGAAGGACAGAGCCGTATTCGGTCTGCAGCTGGTAGCCATAGTCGGACAGTGTTCCGGGAAGCAGGATGCGAACCGACCCATATTCATTCACCACTTTCAGAGCCGGGACGTCCAGGCTTCCGGCCAGAAAGGAGCCGGAACTTAAATTCGCAGTCAGGCTGTCGGCGAACGCCTGTTCGATCTGAACGGTTCCATACTCATTTTGAATCTCTGTCTGTTCTGCCGTCACAGGGCCAAGAGAAAGATCGCCGCTGGACATACGGATATCCAGTGTGTTTCCGGTATAGTCTTTCAGAGAGACGTCTCCATATTCGCTCAGAATATTTGTCTGTTCGGCGGTCACTGATCCGGCAGCCAGATTTCCGCTGGACATGTAAAGGTTCCATGCGGTTCCGGTAAAACCGTCCAGAGAGACATCTCCGTAGTCATCCTGGATGTCCAGTGTATCGGCCTGTATAAACGGAAGCTTCAGATCTCCGCATTCCATCCGGATTTTGACATCAGTGAAAATCTGGTCTGCAGGATATTCGATTTTCACATAATAAGGTCCGGGTTCTCTGATGTATTCAGAACGGGGGCTGGCATACAGAAACCAGATTCCGGGATCATTGTACACAGTAGAGGTTTCACGGAAGATCAGTCTGCCGTCTTCTGCCTGACAGACGGGTTTTTCGTAAATACCGGTAATACGGTATTCGACTGCATAACGGTCTGAGGGGATAAGCGTTACATCCTCCGCATTATAAATATTCAGTTCCATGCTGTCAAATGGATCCAGTTCGATGGTATCCTGAAATACGTTCATCGTTTGACTTGCCGTTTCCCTTGAAGTATGAATGCCGTTTTTATCCAGATAGAAGCCGGGGATTCCGCCCAACAGGGTTCCCAGGAGTACAAAGAGTCCTCCCGACAGAAGGCATAAAAGAGACAGGAAAAACCATATTTTCTTATTTTTCATAATATTTACCACCTTTCACGATCAGTCCAAACAGACGGGTCATGCCGTGCAGGCACCATCTGGTAATTAAGATGCTGAGCATGGTCATAAGGATTCCCACACCCAGAATGAGGAGCCCGTATCCCAGCGTGGCCAGTCCGTCTGCAAAAGAAGTGAAAACAAGCCAGAGACTGACCAGAATGCAGGGGAGCGCGGACAGGACCAGGGAAACGGCGATCAGGAATACAGAGAAGATCAGGGCGGCCACCACCAGTATCATGGCAAGGATCACCGCGCCGAACGCCAGTGCCAGCGGCAGAGCCACCGGTGCGGCAAAAACCGCCAGAATGCCGATCCACAGGGCAGAAAATCCTTTTTTGACATTTTTCGCAGGGCCGTCGGCATTCTCCACTGCAAAATCGCGGATGATCTGATCTGCTGCCAGTTCCGGGCTTCCCAGATCCTCTATGGCCTGCGCTTCCCGTTCTGGACCGGCTTCCTCAAAATATTCGGTAAAATAGGCGATCGCCCGGTTGTAATCTTCTTTGGGCAGTCTCCTCAGTCTGTGCTGCAGGAGCTTCATGTATTCTTCACGGTTCATTCTTCGCTTCCTCCTTTCAAAATCCGGTCAATGGCTTCTTTGTGGAGCTGCCATTCCTCCATAAGCTCCCGGTATCGTTCTCTGCCAGAGTCTGTGATCCGGTAGTATCTCCGGTTCCTTCCCTGAAAGGGCTGGTCATATACGGTCAGGAATCCCTGTTCCTGCAGCCTTTTCAGAATCGGGTAAAGGGTGGAATCCTTGACGCCGGAGACGTTCTTGATCTTCTGGCTTAACTGATAACCATAGGAATCTTCCTGTTCAGTAATGGAAAGGATCAGCAGGTCAAACATGGGTGGACTTAAAGGAAATATCATCTTTGTGCTCCTTTCTTATGTATCAGTTTTGTATATTATACAATATATAATATACTGTGTCAATCCATATATAAAAATCAGAAATATAAAACCGGCGCCCTTCCATGGGTCTTTCAGGAACATATGTCCATAACAGGCGGAAGGCCTGCAGTTATCTGAGCAGTAACAGAGACTCGGAATAAATACAGAAAGTAAGAGTTTTCAGTAACGGCCACACATGGTATAATCAGGTAAAGAGACAAAGGAGCGGTTGAAAATGAGAAGATTTGGAAGAACATGTCTGCTGATTCTGCTGACCCTGTTTCTCGGCATGGGTGCAGGAATCTGCGGTTATATGTATTATACCACCCCGGAGGAACCGGAACTTACCTCTGCCTTCGTCAGCAGCAGGCTGGAAGCAGTCCGTGAGCTGACCACTGCCCGGCTTACCTATACAGGTCTGATCAGATATTCCGAAGGGAAGATTCCGTTTCTTACCAGAAACAGCTTTTCCATGATCTATACGGCCGGCGTCCGGGCCGGGATCGATATTCAGAAAGCAGTCATCGATGTTCAGGAAGACCAGGTAGTGATTACATTGCCGGAGTGCGAAGTGCAGTCTGTGGAGATTGATGAAGGCTCGATCGAATTTTATGATGAAAAATGGGCGCTGTTTAACCGGATGGAAAAAGAGGATGTGATTGACATGGTTGCGGCAGCGAAGGCGGATGTTATGGAAAAGGCGGATCTGGAGAGTCTGCTTCAAAATGCCAGAGTTCAGACAGAGAGCATCATTCAGGGATTTCTGGAGGATATGGTAGGAGAACGGACGCTGGTGATTCAATAACAGATGCTTCGGTCAGCCAAAGCAGCATGCAGGCCATAGAGCCGGAAGAAAGAAAAAGGAGGTCAAATCTATGTTTTATGAGAAAGTAAAAGAATCGGCGCAGTTTATTCAGGGCAGGACGTCATTGCGTCCGACCACGGGCATCATATTAGGAAGCGGTCTGGGGAGCCTGGTGGACATCATGGAGGAACGGGCGGTCATCCCCTACACGGAGATCCCGAATTTCCCCCGGTCTCACGTGGCAGGGCATGCGGGAAATCTGGTGATCGGCAGGATCGGGCAGGAGATCATTGCTGCCATGCAGGGACGTTTTCACTATTACGAAGGTTTTACCATGAAGGAAGTGACCTATCCCATCTATGTGATGAAGCTTCTGGGTATTGAGAATCTGATCGTAACCAATGCCTGCGGCGGGATTAACCGGGATTTCGAGCCGGGAGACCTGATGATCCTGACCGATTACATCAACATGCTGGGAAACAACTCGCTGATCGGAGAAAATGACGAACGTTTCGGCGTCCGTTTTCCGGATATGTCGGAGGCGTATGCGAAAGAACTGATTCGGAAGGCGGAAAAGACAGCAGAGAAGCTAGGGATCTCCTGTAAAAAAGGCGTCTATGCCATTTTCTCCGGTCCCTGTTATGAAACCGCGGCAGAGATCCGCGCATATGAACGTCTCGGCGCGGATGCCATCGGCATGTCCACCGTGCCGGAAACCATCGCAGCCAACTATCTGGGCATGAGGGTACTGGGGATTGCCTGCATCACCAACATGGCGACCGGTATAGCGAAGACGAAACACAGCCATGAGGAAGTGATGCGGATCGCAGGTGAGAGCAGTGAAAAGCTGTGCAGCTGGGTCAGACAGCTTCTGCTGGACTGGCATACGGCAGAGGCGTAAAGGGCTGCAGGCAGTATTGAGAACAGGCGATCAGCCTGTAGGGTGTTATCGGTGTGCATTTTCAGCTTCCATTTATCCCGCTTTTCTGCAAAATGCGCACCGGCAACACCGTTCATGGTCTGCAAACTGTTTGGCTCCTGTGTACAGACAGCAGAAGGCTATTTGAAATAAACGGATCCGTGTTGCTTCTTTTTTATCTGTCATTTCGCACAAAAATCACACATGAAATATGTATAAAATGCTGAATATGAGAAAAAACATTGACATTCTTTTGTCATTATGATATATAGTACGTATAACATCCTACAAAGGATGAAAACAAAAGGAAGGAGAAATGCTTGATGAAGCAGAAGATGGCAGGGTTGATCCTTGTGGCGGTACTGGCATCTGTATTGCTGTCGGGATGCGGTTCTGGTACGGAACAGACATCCACAGAATCGGATGACAGTTACCAGGAGATCGAACTGGTGATGGCGGTCAATGGAACGGATATTCAGATTGATACCAAAGTGGCGAAGAAATTTGCGGAACTGGTGGAAGAAGAGTCCGGCGGCAGAGTCACCGTTGCGGTATTTCCCAATGATCAGCTTGCAGGGGGGAACTCCACAAAGGGAATCGAGATGATTGCAGTGGGAGGCGCGGACCTGGCGGCCTATGCCACATCCGTCATGTCGGTGCTGGACGGTCAGATGTCCATTGCAACGATCCCGTGGAGCTTTGACAACTATACGGAGGCCAGAACCGTGATTGATGAGACCGGGGGAGATTACTACGCAAAGGTTCTGGAGGAAAAAGGAATTACCTATCTGGGCTCTTTTCACAACGGATTCCGGCAGATCAGCAACAGCAGGCATGAAGTGCGTACGCCGGAGGACGTACAGGGCCTGAAGATCCGGGTGCCGGGCAGCGAGGTCTATATGGACTTTTTCCGGGAACTGAAAGCGGATCCCATCTCCATGAGCTGGAGCGAAGTGTTCACCGCCATTCAGCAGGGGGCCATTGACGGGCAGGAAAACGGGGTGAGCATTACGGATTCGGCGAAAATGTATGAGGTGCAGGACTATATGACGCTGTGGAACTACACTTACGAGAATGATCTGTTTGTGGCAAATACCGAGATCTGGAACAGCCTGGAGCCAGAGACGCAGGAACTCTTAAGAGAAAAGGCAAAAGAGGCATGCGACTGGGGACGGGATCAGGTAGAAGCAGAAGAAGCGGCGATTATACAGAAATTTCGGGACGGCGGTATGGTTGTGACGGAACTGACACCGGAAGAGCTTCAGGCTTTCAAGGAAGCGGTCCAGCCGGTCCGGAAAAAATTTATGGAAAAATACGGAGAAGAAGCCTGTACAGCGTTTCAGATTGAATAGCAGAGCAGGCGGAAAGGGGAAATCTATGCATATATTAGACAGAATTGAGGAGATTGTGGCAGCTGCCTGCCTGTCGGTCATGACGATCCTGGCATTTGCCAATGTGGTGGCCAGATATGTGTTCAGCGCTTCCTTCTCCTTCTCAGAAGAGATCACAACCTATCTGTTCGTGCTTCTGAGCCTGCTGGGCACCGCCATTGCAGCCAGAAGAAGAGCGCATCTGGGTCTGACCATTCTGACGGATGTGGTGAGCCCGAAGGTCCGCAGAATCTTACATATCATTGGTTATCTGTTTGCTGTGGCATTTACGGGAGCAATCTTTTACTACGGCATTCGGATGGTTTTAAGCCAGAGACAGCTGCATCAGGTGACGGCCAACATGCAGTGGCCGGAATGGATCTTCGGTTCCTTTGTACCCATCGGAGCGCTGTTTGCCGCCATTCGGTTTGTGCAGGTGCTGATTGAAGAAATCCGGGAAACCGTTGAGAAAGGAGGAGAGAACTGATGGTTGCAGCTGTATTGTTTCTCGTATTTGCGGTTCTGCTGCTGATTGGCACGCCCATTGCGGTCTGTCTCGGAGCGTCCAGTGTACTGGCCATGATCGTTCAGGGAGCAGGGCGGCCTCTGGACACCATCATGAGCAGTCTCCCCAGACTGGTGTCGTCCTCCACGAGCAAATTCGTACTTCTGGCGATTCCGTTCTTCATCCTTGCCGGGAATATCATGGAGAAAGCGGGCATCTCCGGAAAGCTGATCCGGCTGGCGGAAGTCTGCGTGGGACATTTAAAAGGGGGCCTTGCCATTGTATGCGTCATCGTGTCCTGCTTCTTCGCGGCGATCTCCGGTTCGGGCCCGGCGACCGTGGCGGCTCTGGGACTGATCATGATCCCGGCCATGATCAAAGCAGGGTACAGGCCGGCCTTTGCGGCGGCGCTCATGGGAGCTTCCGGAGCCATTGGTGTGGTCATCCCGCCCTCTATTACCTTTGTGGTGTACGGTTCCATTGCGGATGCATCCATCGGGACGCTGTTTCTGGCAGGTATCCTTCCGGGGCTTCTCATGGGTCTGGGGCTGATGGTGACTGCGCTTCTGGTGGGAAGCAAAAGCGAACTGGAGACACTGCCCAAAGCATCCGCAAAAGAACGCTGGACGGCATTCCGGGATGCATTCTGGGGCCTGCTGATGCCGGTCATTATTCTGGGAGGGATCTACGGCGGAATCTTTACGCCCACGGAAGCGGCGGCAGTGTCCGTCATCTACGGACTGTTTGTGGGAATCTTTATCTACAGACAGATCCGGTTCAGGGAACTGTACACCCTCCTGCTGGATTCCGTATCCACCACGGCGACCGTTATGTTTATTACGGCGGCGGCCAGCCTGTTTGCCTATGTGCTGACCCGCGCAAGGCTGGATGTGGCCATCAGTACGGCGCTTCAGCAGGTAACCGGAGGAAGCACGATGATTTTCTTCATCATTGTGAACATTATCCTTCTGATCGCCGGATGCTTCCTGGACTCCACGTCAGCGCTGTATATCTTCACACCGCTGTTTGTGCCGGTGGCAAATGCCCTGGGCATTGATCTGGTGCATCTGGGGGTGGTCATGATTGTAAACCTGGCCATCGGACTTTTTACACCGCCGGTCGGCGTCAACCTGTATGTGGCCTGCGGAGTGGCGGATGTGAACCTGAAAGATATTTCAAAAGCGGTAATTCCGCTGCTGATTGCATCGATCCTTGTACTTTTGATTGTGACTTACGTGCCTGCAGTATCGCTGGCCTTTGTATAGACACAGGAAATCAGACCACAGCGCCGTCTCGAACCATATCCGAAAGAAACAGAACATCTGTCTGGTATCCGGAAGCTGGAGGGACGGAAGCAACATTATAAAATCAAGAGGTGAAATCATTATGAGAAAAGCAAGTGTAAAAGAATTACAGAAACAGTGTATTGAACTGAAGAAAAAGGTAATCCGCATGATCCACAAGGCGCAGTCCGGCCATCCGGGCGGCTCCCTGTCAGCGGCTGATTTTGTGACCGCCCTGTATTTCCGGGAGATGAATCTGGATCCGAAAAATCCAAAATGGGAAGACAGAGACCGTTTCGTCCTTTCCAAAGGCCATGTGTGCCCGATTCAGTACGCGGCGCTGGCGACCAGAGGTTTTTTTGATGAAGCGGTGCTGGATACGCTTCGTCAGGAGGGTTCGATCCTTCAGGGACATCCGGATATGAAGAAATGCCCGGGCATCGACATTTCCACCGGTTCCCTGGGACAGGGATTTGCCTGCGGCGTCGGCATAGGTATCGTGGCAAAAGCGGATAAGAAGGACTATCGGGTATTCGTGGTGCTGGGCGACGGCGAGTGCCAGGAGGGCGAGATCTGGGAGGCTGCGCAGACAGCAAACAAGTATCAACTGGATAATCTGGTGGTATTCGTGGACAACAACAACCTGCAGCTGGACGGAACCACCGATGAGGTTATGCCGAATATCAATCTTGGAAAGAAGTTTGAGGCATTCGGGTTTGAGACCTTCGATGTGGACGGACACAATATGGAGGAGATTCTGGCGGTGCTGGATAAGACGAGGGCGTCCAGAAACGGAAAGCCCAAATGCATCTTTGCGCACACGGTTAAAGGAAAGGGCGTGTCCTTTATGGAAAATCAGTGCGGCTGGCACGGAGTGGCGCCCAATGACGAGCAGTATGCGCAGGCAATGAAGGAGCTGGATGAGCAGCTGGCAGCGCTGGCGTAACGCAGGTTCATGCAGGAACGGATACCTTTTCAGAATTTTGGCAGTCGAAATTCGTAAGGAGCGGCGATCTGCCGCAGCCGGAGCAAAATAAGAGCCGATGCGGAATCAGGTGAGATAACGCCGGAATATCAGGGAAACAGATTAGTCGAATGTAAAATGACAGACAGGAGCGTATAAGATGAGCGAAGTAAAAAAGGCAACCAGAGACGGATTTGGTGAAGAGATCGTGAAACTCGGGAAAAAAGACAATAAGATCTATGTGGTGGATGTGGATATCGGAAAATCCTGTAAGACCGGGCAGTTCCGGGCAGAACTTCCGGATCAGTACTTTAATGTGGGCATTGCGGAGCAGAATGCGGCAGGCGTGGCGGCAGGCATGGCAACCTGCGGAAAGATTCCCTTTGTTGTCACCTATGCGGTGTTCGGTTCCCTCCGGATGTGTGAGATGATCCGCCAGGAGATCTGCTATCCGAACCTGAACGTGAAGATCGCCTGTTCCCATGGAGGTGTAACCCCGGCCAATGACGGCGCCAGCCATCAGTGTATCGAGGACCTGGGCGTACTGCGGACGCTTCCGAATATGACGGTGATCATGCCGGCAGATTATTACGCAGCAAGGAAACTGGTGGCAAAAGCGGCAGAGATGTATGGTCCCTGTTATCTCCGGTTTACCAGAGATGCAGTTCCGGTGATTTATGATGAAAATACGGAATTTGAGATCGGAAAAGCAAATGTTCTTCGGGAAGGCGGCGACGTAGCAGTGATCGCCAACGGAGATACCGTCTGCATCGCGCTGAAAGCGGCAGAGTTACTGGAGGCAAAGGGTATTCAGGCAAGGGTGCTGGATATGCATACGATCAAACCACTGGACAGGGACGCAGTCACGGCCTGTGTGGACCAGATCGGAAAGATTATCACAGTAGAAGACCATAATATCCTGAACGGGCTGGGAAGCGCCGTCAGCGATGTGGTGGCAGAGACCGGAAAGGCAGTGGTCAGAAGAGTCGGTATTCAGGACCAGTTTGGACAGTCGGCGCCTTATGAAAGGCTGCTGGAGATGAATGGAATCACGGCGGAGCATATTGTGGAACTGGCAGAGGAGCTGGTTCGATAGACCGGCGCCAGGTATTGGCTTTACATAACAACATGCAAATATACATCCTATGTTTTACATAGGATAAATAAAGAAACACGAAAAAAATGGAGGAATATAAAATGTTTGAATTTCATGATCAGGTAGTCATTGTAACAGGAAGCGGCTCTCCGAAGGGAATTGGAAGAACCATCGCCCGTACATTCGCAAAACAGGGCGCAACGGTAATCATTGCAGATATGAATGAAGAAGGCATCAAGGATACGGTAGCAGCGATCGAAGGAGAAGGCGGAAAGGCCATGGGAGTTACAGTAAATGTAACATCTCCGGAGTCCGTGCAGCAGATGGTGGATACGATTATGGAAAAATACGGCCGGATCGACGTACTGGTAAACAATGCGGGCATCTCTCAGAAGGTGACAGTGGAAGATATGAAACTGGAGGATATGAGAAGGATCTTTGAGGTCAATATGTTCGGACTGTTCCTCTGCACCCAGGCCTGCATGAAGCCCATGCGTGCGGCAAAATACGGCAGAATCGTGAACCTGTCCTCCGTATCCGGGAAGCGAGGCGGCGGGGTATTCGGCGGAGCGCATTATTCCGCTTCCAAAGCGGCGGTGCTGGCATTTTCCAAAAATCTTTCCAGAGAAATATCGGCAGAAGGCATTACCATCAACAGTGTGTGCCCGGGTCTGATCAATACAGAAATCTGGAAATCGCTTCCGAAAGAAGACGCAGACAAGGTCATCGACGGCATCCCCATGGGACGTCCGGGCGAGACGCAGGAGGTTGCCAATGCGATTCTGTTCCTGGCTTCCAGAGAAGCTTCCTATATAACAGGCGAGGAGATCGACATCAACGGCGGATCTCATATGGACTAAGCCCTTCTGAAATTTGAATATAAAATGGAAAACAGCCCTGCAGATGATTCTGCGGGCTGTTTTCCGGTATGGACGGCGTGCTGTACAAAGGCGGCAGTTCAATCCGCTATGGTCTCGCACAGCGCCGCGTTTTTCCATACCCGTCGGATTTCGCCGCGTACTTCCATCAGAGCAAAGCCAAGCAGATTCTGTCCTTTCCATTTCAGCGGATTCTGGACGTGTTCGTTTTTCCGTCCCATCCGGATTCCCCAGATTCCGTCCAGAGGGCTGGCTTCCACAAGGATCCGGTCTCCGGTCGACAACAGGTAATCCCGAAGTTCGGGATTCTGGGTGAATTTCAGGAAATTGCCGTTGAGGACGATGGAATATTTCACCTTATTCCACACGTCTTCGTCAAAATTCTGCACCTTTCGTCCCAGCGCCTTGATGGTCTTCGGATCGCTGCAGGCAAGGATCTCTTCGCGGATTTTGTCGTCACCGAATAATTCTGCTTTCTGCGCCATCATAAACTGCTCCATACAGCAGTAGGTATGGGCGACAGACCAGAAGTCGGATTTCCACCACTGTCCGAGACAGCTTTCCGTGATAAGCCCGTTGGGGGAAGGTTCCGGTTTCCAGAACAGTGTATAGCGAAACACACGTCCCTGTGAATATGCGCTGTGAATCTGTTCGACGGAACAGGACGGCGTTCCGGTTTCATTCCAGAGCTGGATCAGGTACTCGCCCCGCTGGTAGTAGAAACATTCATCTGCGTTGTTCCAGTAGCCTTTCCAGGTGACCGGTTCCGGGAAAAGTTCCTGATATGTTTTCTTTTCGGTTTCTGTAAGGGCACGGAACCATGCGCCCCAGCGAATGATATAGTATTCTCCGTACCCCATTCTCCAGCCAATGGAATACCGTTCCATCTCAGGATACGCGATCCATGGCGGTGGGAGGAACTTTCCGGTGTTAAATTCCATAGATTCTCCTTTCTGCTGTTCAGGTGTTTTTGATCTCATTTTCAAAATAGGTATCCCGGATCTTCTGACTCAGATTGCTGCTGTTTCGATCCTTTAACATCCGCCAGATCTTCTCATGGGCTTCATACAGTTCCTGCCCGCGGCCGGTCTCCACCATATGGGTAACGGTCTCCAGGCGGATGGACCAGGTCAGCATCTGTACGACCCGGTTGATCTTGTCAATCAGGGGATTGTGCCCCATGCTGGATACCGCATCGTGAAATGCATTGTCTGCTTCAAAGGTCGCCCGGGTATTTTGCGGTCCTTTTCCGATCTCTGTCTTCATAAGTGCGAGCTTTTCTTCCAGATTCTGCATGTCTTCTTCGGTGTATTTGGTCATGGCAAGCCGGACAACCCCGGATTCCATCATTTCCCGCAGTTCCATCAGGTTGTCATAGGAGTCGGCTTTGTCCAGGATGATGCCGTAGATCATGGGGTCGATCATGCTTTCACTGAAGCCTTCGCACACAAAAGTACCTTCGGCCCGCCGGATTTCCAGAACGCCCAGATAGACCAGAATTTTGATGGCTTCGCGTATGGAATTCCTTCCAACGCCCAGCGTCTCCGACAGCTCCAGTTCGGTTGGAATCTTGTCTCCGGGACGCAGTTCTTTATGGATCATGGCGTCTGTCAGGCAGTTGATAACCCGCTGTACAACCGATTCATTGCTTAATTTTTTCAGATAGCTGCTGTTCTGATTCATTGTTTTCTCCTTGTACTCTTAAAATCCAATATCCTACATAATACTTTAGTACAGGGAGGAGAAAATGTCAAATGCGAAGAAAGAAGACATGAACAACTCTTATCAGGAATACGAAAATGCAAGAATTTCGGAGTGTGGTCACACCTGAATGGCCTGCTGAAAACGTGCGGGCTTCGAAAGTGTCCGCATCCAAAAATATCGTCCTTATGACATTTCACGCTTGCATTATGCTATCATAATATGTTAAAATAAAATCAAGTTTTAGAATTTGTTTTTATTTCCGGGAAGGAGGTGACGGGATGCCAAAGGTAGCTTATTCGGAGGAGGATAAAGAGCGCATCAAAACGGAACTTGTTACCGTTGGTCTTGAATTGATGGCAAAACAGGGCATACAGCATACTACTGTGGAGCAAATATATAAAAAAGTCGGCATTTCACGAACTTTCTTTTATTCTTTCTTTGCAACGAAAGAAGATTTGATCGTTGAAACGCTGTACTTGCAGCAACCTAAAATTATTGAGCAGGTGCAAAGACTGATGGCGGATCCTGCTTTAAGCTGGCGTGATGCCGTGAAACAATTTCTCTATGCCTGTTGTTACGGAGAGAAAAATGGAATTGCTGTTTTAACGATTGAAGAACAGCAGCTTATTTTCAAACGTCTGTCAAAGGAAAGCTATCAAATATTCCGTCATAATCAGCTCCGCCTTTTTGGAGAAATGTGAGAAAACTCTGGTATAAAGGCAGACGCCGCAAGGATCAGTTTATTTACGAATCTG
>ERZ778497.1049-NODE-1049-length-19563-cov-4.113236_pt1 | contig 19563 bp, 18 predicted proteins | sample MGYA00509938_ERZ778497 | MGnify/ENA primary metagenome ERZ778497 (study PRJEB29527, sample SAMN07138969) | mouse gut metagenome | material: feces | host: mouse | place: China:Nanjing | collected 2016-01-25 ... | reverse complement strand
CTGTCTGCGGCAGAAGCATAAGTATCTGATAGAGAAGCTCTGCAGTGGATGATATTTCTGTCTCAGAAAACACGAGGCTGAATTTGTCCGTGTCGGGATTGAGGTGGTGGTCGATCAGAATCTTTGCGGCGCCGGATTCAAGCAGGGTTTTCTCCAGCATATCGGTGCGGCTGCAGTCATTGAAGTCGAGGCATATTATCAGGTCGCTTTCCTTCAGACGCGCCTCTGCAGCCTCCGGATTGTTTTCGTGTATGAGAATCCTTTCCCTGTTGCCGTCGGTCACAAGGAACGACAGCGCGTCGGGGTAGTTGTGCGGAAGGACGGAGCAGGCATCTTTCCCGAGGCTTTCAAGGAAGCTCAGCATCGCTATGCTGCTGCCCACGGCATCTCCGTCCGGACGTATGTGTGATATCGTGGTGATTTTTGTGGCGGCTGAAATCAAGCTGTCGAGAGTGCTTATGTCTTTGCGGTCTGTTTCCCTCATATCCTTCTGAAATTTGAACTGCAAAATTACAAATTATATTGCATTTCATAAATCAAATTTTTAACTTTGTCCGGAATTTGGATAAAAATAAAATTTAATCATAATGGTCAAGAAATTATTTTGCTATCTTATCCTCCCTCTTGTCATACTGGGACTAACCTATGCAGTTGTTGAGAGTGTAATGGAACCTGTAAGGTTCAACAAGGATAAGGAGATGCGCGAGGCTGTCGCCATCGAAAGGTTGAAGGACATCAGGACTCTTCAGGTAGCCTTCAAGAGTGAGACAGGTCACTTTACGTCTTCCGTTGATTCCCTGAAGGATTTCTACAACAACGGAAAAATCAATGTCGTTATGCAGATCGGATCCCAGGATGACTCTCTTGCTGTTGACAATACCGCCAAGATCAAGAAGCGCAATCCGAGGATCAAACCTGAAGAACTCTATCAGCTGTATCTCAACGGGGAGCATCTCGTGTTCTCCATCCAGAGCGAGATACCTGTAAAGGATACCCTTTTCAACGGAAGACAGGGATTCAGTGTGGATTCCCTCGCTTTCATTCCTTTCTGCGGTGATTCGCTCATTCTTGAGTCGGCCGTTAAGAAAGTGTCTGGAGTCAATGTCCCTCTGTTCGAGGCCAGCATGCCGTACAAATCTTTGCTTAAGGGGCTCGACAACCAGTTGAGGATTAACCTTGATGCCGAAAGAGAGGATACAGGACGCTATCCTGGACTTAAGGTCGGCAGCATTACGGCACCTAACAACAATGCCGGAAACTGGGAATAATGCAAAGATATCCATTCAGGTCGGCCTGAACGGATACCTTTCGCTTTTTACATATAAATGTACGTTGGTGCCAAAGCCGTTCTTCAATGAGGCTGCGGCACTTTCGTTACTTTCTGACGTGGTGTCGCTGGATCCGGGGGATACTGTGAGTTTTGTCGATGTTCCCCAATATGACGCCGTGCTTCTGTATGCGGATGTGAAGGGATCATCCGCCTTGCCTGAAATGTATTATCTGCTTGTCAGTGCTGCCGGGCGGATTGGAGAATATAATAAGATTGCCGCATCATATTGCGACGGAAGGCTGTATCTTGTGGTCGCGCAGGGCAAGAGCCTTATGCTGTGCAATTCTTTTGCCGCTGCGGATTTCGCTACGGCGGAATACTTCATTTTTATGGTGCTGAAGAAACTTCAGCTCAATCCGGAAGTCTCTACGATATATTTCAGGACAAAATTGACTGAAGAGGATGAGATGTCGCTTTACAGATATTTCCGTGCTGTTGAACAAATCTGATTGGTGTTGCTATGAGAATTATCGGCGGGCAGTTGAGGGGAAAGACGATATTTCCTCCTGAAGGTTACAAGGCGAGACCGACTACGGACTTTGCCAAGGAGGGGCTTTTCAATGTTCTCAACAATGAATATGATTTTGACGGACTTGTCGTGCTTGACCTGTTCGGGGGGACCGGGGCCATTTCGTATGAATTTGCTTCAAGGGGGGCCGGTAAGGTCTATTGCGTGGAAATGCTTCCTATGCACGCGAATTTCATAAAGGGGCAGGCTGCAAAGTTCGGCTTGAAGAACCTTAATGTGGTCAGACATAATGTTTTTGATTTTCTGGAGATATGCAAGGTGAAGTTTGATTTAATCTTTGCCGACCCTCCGTATGCGATAGAAGGGCTTGCTGACATTCCGGACAAGATCTTTGCAAAGGATATCCTCAATGACGGATGCTATTTCATTCTTGAGCATCCGGATACGTACTCTTTTGAGGGTCATCCTTTTTTTGTCAAGGAGAAGAAGTACGGCAACGTACATTTTTCGTTTTTTGAAAAGAAGTAAGATGATTTTATGAACAGGAGATTTTTAACCGTTGCGTCTGTATGCATATTGTCTATGCTTTCAGGAGGTTTTGACGCCAGTTCCCAGACTGCCAAAAGCCTTTTCTGGAAAAAGGACAGGATACAGGTCGAGGAGATAGTGTCGGAGAAGGCGGACCAGTATACGAAAGTGGGGCATCATGGTCCTGCAGTGGAAAACACATATATGGCATTGCGCATTTATTTCAACAACAGCGGTGCCATTGACGTCTATTCCAAGACGGGCCGCGGAATGGAGCTTGAGCAATATGGATGGTATCCTGATTCCCTTGCACAGGCGGAGTACGGTGCAGGATGTGATGAATATATGGTCGGCAAGACTGTCGGTCTTGGAGGAATAGCCCTTTGGGACGGGGAAAATGAGGTAAGGCTTGTGGCAACCAAAGGAAGGACGGCCCGTGTAGGAGATACTTCCAGAGGCAGCTTTGCGGAAATGATTGCATACGGGGTATCTTATAAAGGTGAACTGGTGGACATCTCGATAAGGATCGATATGAACAGAAAGTCAAGGGAAGCCTTGATTACGGCCAAGGAGTTGAACGGGAAGAAGGTCCAGTTCCTGACAGGTGTCAATTACCATAAGGGGGAAAGTGTGAAATATGGTGAGAAATGTATTTCTGTATGGGGAATACATCCTGCGGATGTCTCCACGGAACCGGTCCCTATCGGTGCAGGAATGTTTTTCAGCAAAAGTGTTTTCAAGACGGTCGAGAAAACTGAAAATATGGTAAGGATTATTTCCAGGCCTTCATCACAGGTATGTACACGTGTGGTGGCTGCCTCTACCAAGGAGGCGGAGCTCAACAGTGCAAGACGTTTTGACGCTTATATGGGATTGAAATGATTGTTGTACGGTATGTCCAGAAAAGACAGGATAGAAAAGACCAATGCCGCAAGGCTTCTTGACAAGGCCGGTATAAAATACGATCTGGTGCCCTATGAGGTGGACGAGAATGACCTTGCCGCGGCCCACGTGGCAGAACAGCTCGGAGAACCTCTTGAGCAGGTGTTCAAGACACTGGTGCTTGAAGGGGACAGGACAGGCCATTTCGTCTGTGTCATTCCCGGAGGCGGTGAAGTGGATCTGAAGAGCGCCGCCAAAGTTTCAGGTAACAAGAAATGTGATCTGGTTCCTGTAAAGGAGCTACTTCCTCTTACCGGTTACATAAGGGGAGGATGTTCACCTGTGGGGATGAAAAAGCCGTTCCCTGAATACTTTGATGTTTCCGCATCTGGTTTTGACTATATATATGTCAGCGCAGGCGTGCGCGGACTTCAGATCAGAATCGCTCCGGATGATCTTGTCGCCTATGTCAAGGCCGGGATGGCCGACCTTGTGAAAAAATGAAATTTAGTAGTGTATAATATTAATTGACTTAGACTTATGAAATTTGATTTCAGTGACGTTTTCAGACCTAAGTTTTTCGGTCTGTTCCGTAAAGGAGGCTATGACAGCCGTACTTTCACTTCTGATCTTATCGCCGGCATCATAGTCGGCATCATCGCGCTTCCGCTTGCCATCGCTTTCGGTATTGCGAGCGGTGTGACTCCCCAGCAGGGACTTATAACTGCAATTGTCGCAGGATTCATCATATCATTCTTCGGAGGTTCTCACTTCCTTATCGGAGGACCTACCGGCGCGTTTATCGTTATCGTTGCAGGAATTGTCGCGCAGTATGGTATGCAGGGGCTTATAATAGCTACTATTATGGCCGGTGTGTTCCTGGTGATAATGGGAGTGTGCCGTATGGGCGCGATATTCAAATTCATACCTTATCCTATCGTAGTTGGTTTCACCAGCGGTATTGCCGTTACGATATTCTCTACCCAGATGAAAGATTTTTTCGGGTTCACTATGGATGTCCCTTCCGGATTCATACCTCAGTGGATCTGTTATTTTCAGAATATAGCCGACATAAGCATTGCGGAAACCCTAATGAGCGTAGGATGCCTTGCGGTAATAATATTGTGGGGCAAAGTGACGCATAAGATACCGGGATCATTGATTGCCCTTGTAGTGGGTACTGTGGCTTCCCTCCTTCTTTCACGTTTTGCCGGAATTGAGCTTGCTACAATAGGTTCGAAGTTCCCTGAGCTTGCAGGAGGACTTCCTATGCCGAAGCCTGTAGCTCCGCATTTTGATTACGATACAGTAAAAGGCCTTGTGTCTCCTGCCTTTACTATAGCTATCCTTTGCGCCATCGAGTCATTGCTTGCAGCAATGGTAGCTGACGGTGTGACCGGAAAGAGGCACAATTCAAATACTGAACTCATCGGTCAGGGCATAGCCAATATCGTCACCCCGCTTTTCGGAGGAATACCTGCCACCGGTGCGATTGCAAGGACTATGGCAAGCATAAACAACGGTGGCAAGACACCTGTTACCGGTATCATACATGCTGTCGTGCTTCTGCTTATCTATCTGTTCCTTATGCCGTACGCTGTATATATTCCGCTTTCATGCCTTGCAGCCATTCTTGTTATGGTCGCTTATAATATGAGCGAATGGAGGACGTTCAAATATCTGCTCAAAGGCGACAGGTCGGATGTGGCCGTGCTTCTGCTTACGTTCTTCCTGACTGTCATTGTGGATCTTACTGTCGCTATTGAGGTGGGAGTGGTGCTTGCCGTCGTGCTGTTTGTAAGGCGTGTGATGGAGACCTCTTCCATCTCGGTGCTTGAAAATGACCATATCGCAGCAACTGAAAATGATGAAAAGGCTTCTCTTGAGGATACAGAATTCCTTGATGTCCCGTCCGGGGTTGAGGTGTATGAAATCAACGGACCGTTCTTCTTCGGTCTTGCCAGCAAATTCGAGGAGTTCGAGTCAAGGCGTCCTGCCGGTACTAAGGTCCGTATAATCAGGATGAGAAAAGTGCCTTTTATAGATTCTACAGGTATTAAGAACCTCCGCAACCTTTGCAGCAGGACGGAAAAGAGAGGCATAAGGGTGATTCTTTCCGGAGTGACACCTCAGGTGCAGGCTACTCTGCACAAATTCGGTGTCGACAAGGAGATAGGACTTGAATATATCTATCCTCATATCATACCTGCCCTTGCGAAGGCGAACGAGATAGTTTCAGAAAATTAATTCTTATATTTGGAACTTTTAATACAAAAAGGCTATGGAAAGACAGCAGATGATAGAAAAGATGAGGGATATTCTTTCTGACGAGTTTGAGGTTGAAAAGGAGCTTATACTTGAAGATGCCCCCCTTATGAGCACGTTGGAACTCGACAGCCTGGATGTCGTGGATATGGTTGTCCTCATAGAAAAACATTTCGGTCTCAAGATGTCAAAGCAGGATTTTTCCGAGATCAGAACTTTCGGAAACCTCTACGATTTCGTCGGCTCCAAACTCTGATTGTGCCTATGGAGCGTAAATGGGACGGCAGGACACGGGGAGGCTCTTTCGGCTATCTGTTCTTTATCCGGTTCATAGAGATTTTCGGATTGGGACCGGCATATTTTTTCCTCTGCCTTGTCGTTCCGTACTTTGTCGTTTTTGCACCGGCACAGACCAGAAGCACATTCGTCTATTCCCGCAGGATATTGCATTACAGCGTCCTCCGGTCTGTCTTTTTTGTCTTCAGGTCGTATTATGCTCTCGGCAGGTCGCTGATTGACAGGCTTGCTGTCGGGATGGGGATGCAGGACAGGTTCGTATATGATATTGAAAACCACAGTGTCATGCTGGACCTTGTACGTTCCGACAGGGGAGGCATTGTCATAGGAGGTCATACCGGAGCCTGGCAGATGGGTGCGCCTTTTCTCGGGGAATACGGCAAAAAGCTCAATGTGGTGATGTATGACAATGAGCATACGGACATCAAAGAGATTATCAACAGGCATACCGGTGGTGCCGGTTTCAATGTCATCCCTATAACAGATGGTGATATTTCCTATATGTTCGGCATCACATCCGCGCTTGGAAAAGGTGAGGTGGTCTGTTTCCAGGGAGACAGGTATATAAACGGCAGCCAGGTTCTCAGAGGAGAATTCATGGGAGTCGAGGCCTTGTTTCCGAAAGGACCGTTCCTTGTGGCGTCAAAGCTTGGAGTACCGGTCGTGTTCTATTTCGCTATGAGGGACAGGGCACGCAGATGCCATCTTTATTTTTTCACTCCGGAAATGATGCTTGCACGTGAGTATGGTGTTGCGGAAGAAGAATATCTTTTCAGGGCATATACTGCGGCACTGGAGTATATTGTCCGTAAATATCCGGACCAGTGGTTCAATTATTATGATTTCTGGGATTTGTACAGCGGCAGATGATGAATAGAAAATATGACAGGGACATATTGTCCGCCAGGGACGCACAGGAGCTTGCGCATATTGTCGCATTCGGCCCCGTCGTGTTCCAGGTTGCCCGCATTATGCTCGATGAAGGTATTTTTGAATATCTGAGGGAGCACAGGGACGGATGTACGGTGGATGAGATAGCTTCGGAGAAAGGCTTGACGGAATATGCCGTCAAAGTGCTGATGGAGTCATCTCTGACAATGAGGACCGTATATTTCTCTGATGGCAGGTATCATCTTGCCAAAGCCGGATGGTTTATGCTTGCCGATCCTATGGTGAAGGTCAATATGGATTTCAACCATACCATAAACTATAAGGGTATGTACCATCTTGATGAGGCTTTGCATAAAGGCCGTCCTGCAGGGCTTCCTGAGCTTGGACCGTGGGAGACAATATACGAGGGCCTGTCGATGCTTGGTGAAAGCCAGAAGGAGGGATGGTTCGGATTTGACCATTTCTATTCGGACAATTCATTTGACAGCGCGCTTCCTTATGTGTTTTCAGGACGTCCGCGCAGGCTGCTTGATATCGGTGGGAATACCGGGAAGTGGGCTATGAAATGCGTGGGATATGATTCCTGTGTGGAAGTGACTGTAGCGGACCTTCCTGAGCAGATTGCTATGATGAAGGCAAATATAGAAGGCGTATATGGAAGCGACAGGATATCAGGGTATGGTGTCAATCTTCTTGACAGGGAAGCCAGGCTTCCCGGAGGCTTTGATGTCGTGTGGATGAGTCAGTTTCTGGACTGCTTCTCCAACGCGCAGGTCGTGGATATACTTTCCAGGGCAAAGGACTCTTTGAATCCGGGAGGAAGGATATTCATCCTGGAAACATTGTGGGACAGGCAGAAATATTCAGCCGCATCATTCGACGTGGCGCAGACAAGTGTGTATTTTACAGCTATGGCAAACGGCAACAGCAAGATGTTCAATACGTCCGACCTGTGGTCGTATATAGAGAGGGGAGGACTGGAGCCGGTGAATGTCATCGACGGACTCGGGTATGCCCATAGCCTTATAGAATGTATGAAAAAGGACGCCTGAAGATGAACAGAAACAGGGTATATATAGCTGATGACTGTATTGTATCATCACTCGGTCTCGGGACGGAGGACAATGTCGCGGCAATCGGAGCCGGACGTTCAGGGGTGGCTCCTGTTTCTTCCTTCATCGGAGATTCAGAAAAGATGTGCGGTCTTGTCAGTGAGGAGGTCACAGGGAGGCTGCGTGCTGAGTATGGTGATTCCTGGACAAGGACGGAACTGTTTGCTGTGGCTGTACTTGACAGGCTTTCAGGAGGATACGGGAAAGATGGCACTGCGCGCAGAGCTTTTGTTCTGTCCACCACAAAAGGAAATATAGATTTGATCGGAGATACTTGTGGACAGGTTCCTGAAGATGCCTATCTGTGGAAGATGGCGGAGAGAATAGGGAACTTTGCCGGTTTTCACGGGGATGATATATATGTCATTTCCAATGCCTGCATTTCCGGAGTGTCGGCGATTGTGGCCGGCAAACGTCTGATCGAGTCAGGAAAATATGATGATGTGGCTGTCGTAGGGGTTGATACCCTTTCCGACTTTATCGTGAGCGGTTTTGATTCATTCCGCTCTCTCAGTCCCGGGCTTTGCAGACCCTATGACGCTTCGCGCTGCGGACTAAATCTCGGTGAGGCGGCAGGTGCGGTGCTTCTTTCGTCAAAGCCGTCTTCAGGCGCGGTGACAGTGTCGGGAGGCTCGATAAGTGACGATGCCAATCATATATCAGGCCCTTCAAGGACAGGTGACGCCCTGTTCTTTGCGATGAGGGATGCTATGGAGGATGCCGGTGTGTCCGGTACGGAAATATCGTTCATAAATCTTCACGGTACGGCTACGGTATATAATGACGAGATGGAGTCGAAGGCTGTTGCCCTTGCAGGACTTTCTGATGTTCCTGCACAGAGCCTGAAGCCTTATATCGGGCATACTCTCGGAGCGAGCGGAGTGGTCGAGACAATATTGTCAGCATGCCAGCTGAAAGGAGGATGCCTGTTCGGGACTCCCGGATTCGTGACGGCAGGTACTCCGATGCCGGTGAATGCAAGTGCGGAGACGAGAAAACTTGAAATGAGGCATTGCCTCAAGACAGCTTCCGGGTTCGGCGGATGCAATGCCGCTGTCATTCTCAGCCTTGATGAGTATGCCGCGGATATGCCTTACTGGAAGCCGGCAGAGACGAGGACATTGCGTCATATAGTGATGAACAACGCATTGGCGGAGGAAGCTGGAGACTGCGGCGGCTTTGACATATTTATCAGGGAAAAGTACAGGGAGTCGGGGCTGAATGATATGAAGTTCTACAAGATGGACAGTCTGAGCAAATTGGGGTATATAGCCTCGCATCTACTTCTTGACGGACTTGAATACGGTCCTGAAGATATGGCTGTCGTGCTGCAGAACAGAAGTGCGTCGCTTGATTCTGACCTCAGACATCAGAGGAACATCTCCTCAGGCCCTGGGGCCAGCCCTTCAGTGTTCGTCTATACGTTGCCGAATGTGGCTTCCGGTGAAATATCCATACGGCATAGGATAAAAGGGGAAAATACGTTTTTCATAGCAGGTGAGTACGAAAGGGGGAAAATTATGGATTATGCCTCTTTGGTGCTTGCAAGGTCCAAGGCGAAATATTGTATTGCCGGATGGCTTGAGTTTCTCGGAGGAGACTATTCCGTGGAGATGGACCTGATTGAAAAAGTCTGATTTGTAAACCAAGTAAATACAGAATATTATGGAAGAACTCATAGAACGTTTGAAAGGACAGATTATTGAAGCCCTCAATCTTGAGGATATGACTCCAGGGGATATTGATTCCGATGCGGCACTTTTCGGAGACTCAGGACTGGGACTTGATTCAATAGACGCGCTGGAGCTGATACTTATTCTTGAGCGTGATTACGGTCTCAAGATGGCTCATGGTGAAGGGAAGGAAGTTTTCCGCAGCGTCAGGACGATTGCTCAGTATATAACTGACCGTCAGGGCAAATAGACGTTATGGACAGGATTCTTGTTACTGGACTTGGGGTGATTTCTGCTCTCGGTGATTCCGTCGTCGGCAGTCTTGAAATGCTCCGGGCAGGAAAGTCCGGGATTTCCGCTGCTCCTGCTCTGCTCGGGACTTCGCTGAAAGTTCCGGTAGGGGAGGTCCGTATGACAAATGCGGAACTGCTCGGGTATCTCGGACTGGACGTGGAATCCGTTGTCAGCAGGACAGCCCTTCTTGCTGCCTCTGCTGCTGTCCAGGCGGTAAATGATGCCGGACTTGACGTGGAGTTGCTTGCCGGCGGGAGAGCGGGACTGCTTCTGGGGACTTCCGTCGGAGGAATGGATCTGACCGAGCATTTCTATAGGGAATTCAGTGAAGACAGCCGTTCCGGCGACTTGAAAGAGATCGGGATGCACGATTGCGGGGCATCGGCGGAGTTTGTCGCCAGGCATATAGGATTCAAAGGGTTCGCCACCACTGTCAGCACAGCATGCTCGTCCGCAGGCAATGCCATAATGACAGGTGCAAGGATGATAAGGGCGGGTCTCATAGATGCTGCGATAGTAGGAGGCAGCGATGCTCTCAGCTGTTTTACGATGAACGGGTTTAATTCTTTGAGGATTCTCTCCTCCAGACCTTGTCGCCCTTTTGATGCGGACAGGGACGGTCTGAATCTCGGGGAAGGAGCCGGATTTCTGGTCTTGCAGAGAGAAGGAACGCAGCGGGGTGACGCTTATTGCAGCATTTCAGGATGGGCGAACACCAATGAGGCGTTTCATCAGACGGCAAGTTCCGCCTCCGGTGACGGGGCCATCCTTTCTATGGGTGAAGCTCTCAGAAATGCCGGACTTTCTCAGGATGATATTGATTATATCAATACACACGGTACTGCAACTCCGGGAAATGATCTGGCGGAGGGCACTGCTGTCAGGCGTGTCTTCGGCGGTGGTGTTCCTTTCGGCTCTTTCAAGGCGTATACAGGTCATACTTTGGGCGCTTCGGAGGGCATAGAGTCAGTGTTCTGCGCCCTTTCTCTCAAATATGGGGAGCTGTGGAGCAGTGCAGGGTTTGCCGTCGAGGATCCAGAGATAGGGATGCGGCCCCTTTGCGGATATCACAGGAATGTCGCCCTCAGGCATATACTGTCCAACAGCTTCGGATTCGGGGGCAATGACACCACTCTTATATTTTCTGCAATATGATGAAGCCTGTGTATATAAATGCAGCAAATGCTGTTTTTCCGGGGACGGAGGTATGCTACAAGGATGTAATACGTGATGCCAATATGCGCCGCAGGATGAGCCGCATAGTGAAAATGGGAGTGGCAAGCGCGCTGGAATGCCTCAGGTCGCCTGAAGGCGATGATTATATCGTTCCGGATGCCATAATCACTGCTTCTGCATTGGGATGTCTTGCGGATACGGAGAAATTTCTTTCGGAAATGATAGCCAGGGATGAGAATATGCTGAATCCTACGGCCTTCATACAGTCAACATACAATACCGTGGGTGCCCAGATAGCTCTCATCAACAGGATAAGGTCATATAATATGGTCTATGTCCACGGAGGATGCAGTTTTGATGCAGCTCTGACAGATGCCCTGATGTGTGTATCGGAGGGGAGGAGCAAGGTGCTGCTGGAAGCTTTTGATGAGATTACCCCGTCTTCAAGGACTTTACTGGAGAGGCTGGGGTGTTTCAGTGAAGGCAGCGAGGGTGCAGTGTCGTTTCTTGTTTCGGATTCTCCTGCACAGTCAGGGGCTGTGGAAATATGTGATGTCCTTTTTCACGGCAATGCTTCCGTCAGGAAGCCTATGAACCTTTCAATAGACTCTGCAATATCTTTGTATGACGCCGTGCTTTCATTGGCCGGAAATTCCTCTGCTGATGTGCGCATTGTACTTGAATTTCCTGTAATCACATTGACACTCAGAGGTATATGATCTATATAGTGTGCTTTTTCGCGGCGACAGCGGCGGCTGTGCTCGGATTCCTTGTATGGTCCTGCTCTGATGTCGGGTCCGGAATATGGATCAGGACTGTATGCCGTAATCTGGAACAGGGCAAGGCGGTTCTTACATTTGACGACGGTCCTGATCCGGATGTTACTCCGCTCATTCTGGATATTCTTGCGGAATATGATGTCAAGGCTTATTTTTTCCTTATAGGCAGCAAAGCTGAAAAATATCCGGAGATAGTGAGGAGGATATATGCCGAGGGGCATCATATAGGGAACCATACATATTCGCATTCAGGATTCTTCCCGCTTTCCGGCATACACGGGATGGGTGTTGAAATCAGGGCAGGGGATTCCGCAATATCGTCTGCATTGGAAGATGCAACAGGAGCCGGAGACAGGGAAAAACTGTTCCGTCCTCCTTTCGGAGTCACCAACTGTAATATAGCTAAGGTGCTCAGGGATACCGGACATAAGGTCATAGGCTGGGATGTGCGCAGCTTTGATACGGTTCTCATAAAAGATTCTCTGCCTTCTGAAAAGTCTTATGCCGCTGTGTCAAAATGTCTTGACAGGATTGTCCGCCGTGTTCGTCCTGGCTCTGTAATCCTTCTTCACGACAGGCTCAGGCTTGCTCCTGATCTGCTCCGGAGACTGCTTGACCGGCTCCGCTCAAGAAATTTGATTTAGTTGATCCGGCAGTCCGTTCCTTTTTATTACTTTTGCAGATTGCGTGATTTTGTTATGGTAGGAGCAATTAAATTTATACCGGCTGTGCTGGTGCTGTTTGTGAATGTCCTTTGCGGATATTCACAGGAAGGGTGGTCTGCAGTGGCGGACCCGGAAGCCGTGTCGTATGCGTTCAACGCATCACTTGGCCGTATCCGTACCATAGACTGCCGCTTTGTGCAGGAGAAATATGTGGATGTTCTTGAAAGCAAAGCCGTGTCGGAAGGCACGTTCAGCTTTTCCGCTCCAGACAGGATACTTATTGTGTATCTCTCACCCGAGCAGTCGTCTGTTGAAATAGACGGCAATACAGTCACGTCTGTCGGCAATGGAGGCAGGAAGACTGTAAAGGATATGTCGTCTGACAGGCGGTATGCCAGGATAAAAGCTATGATAGCCTCAGGACCTGACGCTTACATGCAGGGACAGAAAAAGCAGACAATGGTGTCTGTGTATGAAAGGGGGGATGAGTATATGTTTGAAATCAGGCCTCAAGGTATCAGGATGAAAATAAGAATAATAGCGGAGAAGAATGACATGTCTGTCAGTTCATTCCGGATGGAGGAACCGGACGGTGACTATACGGAGTTTTTCTTTACGGACAGGAAGGTAACCTTTGGAGAATAACAGAACATTGCCGATATGCTGATGAGTCCAAGAGATTGCAAGGAGAATCTTGCTGAGCTTGACGCCATAGTCATCGTGCCTACATTCAATAATGCGGGTACGATCGGTACGGTGATGTCTTCGCTTATAAAATACTCTTCGGACATACTGGTCGTGGATGACGGATGCACTGATGCTACGGCCGGAATTCTTGCTACTTTCGGCTTTCGTGAAATATCGTCTGACGACGCTCTTAAGCCCTGTGCGGATGCAATCGGGGGGGGCAAGATGATTATGAAGCATCCACGGAATATGGGCAAGGGAGCGGCATTGAAAAATTCTTTGACTGCGGCTGCGAGTGCTGGATACCGGTATGCGATAACTTTGGATGCGGACGGCCAGCATTTCCCGTCTGACATACCTGCTTTTGTGGAGGCCGTGAAGGATGATCCGGAAGCGGTCATAGTCGGTGCACGCAACCTGGAAAGCGATAATATGCCGGGAAAGAACACTTTTGCCAACAGGTTCTCCAATTTCTGGTACCGTCTTGAGACGGGGATAAGGCTTGAGGATACACAGAGCGGGTTCAGAATGTATCCGCTGAAGGGAAACGACTGGTCAAAATGGTACTATACTTCATTGTACGAATTTGAACTTGAGGCTATCGTATTTGCAGGATGGTCCGGCAGGACAGTGAAGAATATTCCGGTGAACGTATATTATCCTCCTGAGGAGGAGAGGGTGTCCCATTTCAGGCCTTTGAGGGATTTTACCAGGATAAGCCTGCTTAATACCGTGCTTGTCCTTATATGCCTGCTTTATATATGGCCGCGTGATTTTCTCAGGAAACTGACCTGGAAGAATATCCGCAGGTTCTTTGATGAAAATCTTTTTCATACGGAGGACGGCAATCTGAAACTTGTGCTGTCGTTATGGCTCGGTTCTTTTGTCGGGCTTCTTCCTTTCTATGGCTATCAGCTTGTGCTGGCTGTGTTTCTTGCGCATATATTGCGTCTCAACAGACTTGTGGCGGGGCTGTTTTCTGCAATCAGCATACCTCCTGCAATACCTTTTATAATATATGCCAGCTATATGACCGGATGCCGGCTTTTCGGAAGCTCGTGCGTGGTAGCTTTTGAAGAGATCAGCTTTTCCAATCTTGCCGGAACTGTGGCTGAATATGTTGCCGGAGGGTTTGTGTTCGCGGCGGCAGGCAGCACTGTCTGTGCTTTTGTATTCGCGTTGATGCTTATGATATTCAGAAGAAGATGACGGAGTTTTTTGTGCGTTTATACAGGTATTTCCAATGCCATAAGGTGCAGTTCTATGTGCTGCTCGTGCTTTCGGTCCTTGTTATGGGACTCTGCTGTATGAGGCTGCGCTTTGATGAGAATATCAACAGCTTCTTTCCTGATACCGGTAATTCCGGAATGACAGTGAAAGTATTTGACAATCTGAAGGTAAGTGACAGATTCGTCATTATGTTCACTATGAAGGATATGTCGGCTGATGCCGATTACGCTCTTCTTGCGGAGGCTGCATCAGAATTTGCTTCCGGACTTGAGAAGTCAGCTGAAGGGCTTATAAAGGACATAATGGTGGAGATTGACAGTGAGACGATGTCGGAAGGGAGCGGTTTTGTGTATGATATACTTCCTTTTCTTCTTGAGGAGGCTGATTATGCCAGAATCGATTCCCTGCTTCAGCCTTCCGCGCTTGATGCACGGATGCGGGAAAACAGGGAGACTCTGCTTTCTCCGGCCGGTTTTGTCTTGAAGGAGTATATTCTCCGTGATCCTCTCGGAATTGCGGTCCCGTCGCTTGCACGTCTGTCGGACCTGAATGCCGATATGGAATATATGATGGTGGACGGGCATATATACTCTCCTGATGGAAAGACTCTTATGTGCTTCGTTACTCCGGAGTTCGGAATGTCGGAAACAGGTATTAACGACCGTCTGGTTACCGCTGTAGAAGAGCAGCTGAATACTGTAGGGAATGAATATCCTGAGGTGGAGGCGGAATATTTTGCCGGTTCTGCGGTTGGGGTATATAATGCCAGGCAGATAAAGAAAGATACTTTGCTGACTTCCGGTGCGGCGTTGCTTCTTATAGCTGTTTTCATCTTTTTCGCTTTCAGAAGACGCGGCTCCATACCTCTGATCGTGCTTCCGGTATTGTACGGTATGCTGTTCTCCCTTTGTCTGGTGAGCCTTGTCAAAGGAAGCATTTCCGCTATAGCTGTGGGGACTGGTGCTGTTGTGCTTGGCATAGCCTTGAGCTATTCCATACATCTTATTGCACATCAAAGGCATGTGCGTTCTGTGGAGCAGCTGATAAGAGAGCTTGTTTTCCCTCTTACCGTGGGAAGCCTTACGACTATAGGTGCTTTTCTGGGACTGCTGTTCACATCATCCGCTCTTCTTAGGGATTTCGGCCTTTTTGCTTCTATGACCCTGGTCGGGACTACTATATTCAGTCTTGTTTTCCTTCCGCATTTTCTGAGTGCGCTTGCGGACACTCCGGACACACCTTTGCTCAGGAGAATCGAGCGTATCAACGGGTATTCATACGAGAAAAACAGGTGGGTGGTGCTTGCAATAGCCGTTGTGGCTCTTATGAGCTTTTTTACTTCATCGGAAGTCGGGTTCAATGCCGATATGATGAGCATAAACTATATGCCTGAGCATCTTGACAAATCACGTCAGAGGCTTGAGTCTATGGCCGGAGGAAGTGATGAAGATATAATGCTTGTAAGTGTCGGATCTGATTTTGAAGATGCCGTGGCCGCATATTCGCATACTGATGCCATCGTGGACAGCCTTGTACGTAAAGGGCTTGTCGAGGGGACTGCAAGTGCAGGCAGCTTCATCATATCACCTTCTGTACAGGCCAGTAGGCTTGAAAGATGGGACAGGTTCTGGTCTGGAGGAAAGAAAGAGGCTGTGAAGGCGGCCGTCGGCAGGGCGGCTTCGGAAGCCGGATTCAAAAAAGGAGCTTTTGACCGTTTCAGCGATATTGTGGACAAGGATTACGGTACGGTGGACTATACCGGAGGGGATATTCCTCTGCTGGACAGTTGGGTAAGCTCCGCGGATTCTCTGGTTATGCTTGTCACCCATATCAGGATAGATCCGTCATTGAAGTCCGAGGTCTATGGATGCTTCAATCCTGGAGAGACTGTAATATTCGACAGAAGCTATTTTGCAGGTTCGACTGTAAAGGCGATATCGGATGATTTCAATCTTATACTCTACATCTCGTCATTCCTGATATTCTTTGTCCTGTGGATATCATACGGCAGGCTTGAACTGGCGGTTCTGAGTTTTCTTCCGATGCTTTTGAGCTGGATTGTCATAATAGGCCTTATGGGGCTTACGGGGATGCAGTTCAATATAGTCAACATCATCATATCCACTTTCATATTCGGCATAGGGGATGATTTCAGCATTTTCATAATGGACGGTCTGATAAACAGGTATTCGACCAGGAAAGAAATCCTTTCATCACACAAGACCGCGATATTTTTCTCGACTTTCACCATAATCGCCGGAATGGGAGCTATGATTGCCGCCAGGCATCCTGCTCTGCATTCCATAGGGGCACTGTCCATAATAGGAATGTGCGCGGTGGTGCTGATCTCGTTCACATTGCAGCCTCTGGTATTTGATCTTTTTGTGCTCGGACCGGCTTCAAAGGGAAGGCATCCGTATACATTCACCGGGGTGCTATGTTCCGGACTGCTGTTTCTGGAGTTCCTGATAGCCTGCCTGCTGACGACAGCCGTCATAATTGTACTGCTGCCTCTCCCTGTGAAGTTTCTCACGAAGCAGAGGGCAGCAAGATATGCAGGGTATATACTCAGCCGGGCGATAATATATACGGCACCGCTTGTCAAGGTTGATATGAGGAATCCTGGAAATGAGGATTTCTCGAAACCTTGTATACTTGTGGCCAACCATCAGTCTTTCCTTGATGTGCTTTGGATTATGGCCTTGAGTCCGAGACTGCTTGTGATGGCCAAAGGCTGGGTGCGTAAGGTTCCGGTGTTCTGGCCTATAGCCAGATTCCTCGGATTCTATTATTCCGATGAAGGATATGAGGAGATTGCGGAGTCCTATTCGGAGCGTGTCAGGGACGGTTGGAGCCTTGCCGTATTCCCGGAGGGGACCAGGGAGACCGACAGAAGGATCCACCGTTTCCATAAAGGGGCCTTCTATATTGCTTCCACGCTGGATATGGACATCCTTCCTGTCGTATTTTATGGCAATGACAGGGTCCTTCCAAAGCATTCTCCTATGAATATGGGACGCAGTGTGACTTCTGTAGTGTTTATGGACAGGATAAGTCCTGAAGGACGTGACTACAGGACGCTTGCCAGGATGGTGAGGATGCAGGTCTGCGAAATGTACCGCAGGCTCGGACAGGAATGGAGTTCGACCGCTGACCCTTATTACAGGTGGGCCTTGCTCAGAAGTATGATTTACAAGGGGGCGGGTCTTGAGAGGGAGACACGCCGCGAGCTGCGCCGTTTTGATTCCTACAGGGAATTTGATGAACTGCTGCCTCGCAAGGGAAGGATATTGCATCTTGGATGCGATTACGGGCAGATTGACCTGATGCTTAAGATGCTTTCACCTGACAGGCATATAGTTGCCGTTGACGGAGATCCGGACAGGATAGAGATTGCACGCAACAATTATCTGGTGGATGAAGGGCTTGAATATGTCAATGCGGACCCTGGCTCTTTCCCTCAGGATGGCTTTGATGCCGTGTTCTCCGGACTTTCCCAGCAAAGTATAAAGATATATAAAACTGACGACCATGTTTAGAAATCCGGAAATACAGTTTGCATCCGCTTCCGAAATAAAGGCTTTTCAGGAGGCGCAGCTCGCCGTGACGCTTGAATCTCTCGCCGGCTCATCTGAATTCTATAAAAGGATGTTCGCCGAGAACGGGATCAGGCCTGACAGGATAAGGAAGATAGAAGACCTTGCGAATATCCCTTTGACCTCCAAGGATGATCTCCAGAAATACAATGAAGATTTCATCTGTGTGTCAAAAGATGAAATTGTCGATTATGTCACTACTTCCGGGACTCTTGGGGACCCGGTTACTTTTGCTCTGACGGACGGTGACCTTGACAGGCTGGCCTACAATGAATGGCTTTCGTTTTCTACTGCAGGATGCGGCAGGTCTGATATCCTCCAGCTGATGACAACTCTTGACAGGCGTTTTATGGCAGGGCTTGCCTATTTCCTCGGAGCCAGGAAGATGGGTATGGGGGTCATCCGTGTCGGGAATGGAATACCTGAACTTCAATGGGATACGATAAGGAGGGCGAGACCTACATGCGGAATGGTAGTTCCGTCTTTTCTTTTGAAACTCGTGGATTTCGCATCCGCAAACGGAATTGACTGGCACGGCAGTTCATTGAAGAAATGCGTGTGCATAGGGGAGGCTTTGAGAAATCCGGATACATTTGAATTCAACACGCTCGGCAAAAGAATAAATGAAGCCTGGGGTGAACTGGAACTGTATTCCACATACGCATCGACTGAAATGCAGGCTTCATTCACGGAATGCTCTGCCCATAGGGGATGCCATATACCTGTAGATCTGATAATAGTGGAACTTCTTGACCAGAACGGTAATCCTGTAGCGGAAGGGGAGGAAGGAGAAGTCACTGTCACTACGTTGGGAGTCGAAGGTATGCCGCTTCTGAGATTCCGTACCGGAGATATATGCCGCCGTTATGATGAACCGTGCAGCTGCGGCAGGCATTCTTCACGCCTGAGTTCAGTAATAGGACGCAAAAGCCAGATGGTAAAGTTCAAAGGTACGACACTCTATCCTCCTGCCCTTTTTGATGTATTGGACAATGTGCCGGAGATCACAAATTATATAGTCGAGGTATATACCAATGATCTCGGTACGGATGAGGTGCTTGTACGTGTCGGTTCGTCCGACCACAGCGATGTCTTTGAAAAGAGAATCAAGGATATGTTCCGTTCCAGGGTCAGGGTGGCCCCGTCGATCAGTTTTGATCCGGTTGAATATATAGCCAAGCTTCAGATGCCTCCGATGAGCAGAAAAACGGTGAAGTTTATCGACAGACGATAGACCTCACCGTTGTATTGATGCTGACAGGATATGTCAGTTCCCGTATAGCTCCTTGCGCGATTTCGCTGTTGTGCCTTCCTGGATTCCGGGGTCATCTATGATGATGTCCGCAATCAGCCTGTTGCCCTTCATTATGTTTTCTTCTATGAAGTTCATCTGGAATCCTACTGTCCTGTCCATTATGCCGGCTATTTCGTGGCCACGGTCCAGATAACGCAGTATATTGTAGTTGTATCCGAATTTCTCAAATCTTTTTGCGATCTTGTCTGATCCGAAGAATCCAAGGTTGAAGAATACAATCTGTTTATAGTTCACAAGTTTGTCTCCGGTCCCGTGGAAAAAGATCGTCGGCGCGGGCTGCTCTTCGTATTTCAGCTTTCCTTTGCGTGAAAGTACTCCTCCTGAAAATGACATTACTCCGGCATAATGGAAATCATCCGGCAGCGAGGCTGAGT
>ERZ778497.1045-NODE-1045-length-19590-cov-8.432762_pt1 | contig 19590 bp, 17 predicted proteins | sample MGYA00509938_ERZ778497 | MGnify/ENA primary metagenome ERZ778497 (study PRJEB29527, sample SAMN07138969) | mouse gut metagenome | material: feces | host: mouse | place: China:Nanjing | collected 2016-01-25 ... | reverse complement strand
TGTTTTTGCCCTCTGAACAGTAATTTCTATAGTACGGCAAATTGGGAAACTTTTAGAGAATTTATTCCTCAAATTGCACTTTGATACAAAAGAGGAAATCCTGGATTTTATGATCAAGAAATTGGAAGCGGAAAATGCTGTAAAACCAGGATTTAGAAAATCGGTCTACAAAAGAGAAAAAATCGGTTCTACTCTTTTGGAAAACGGCGTAGCGATTCCTCACGGAATGCCGACAGAAGTCAATAAGACATCGATCGTTGTGGCAACTTTGGAAAACCCAGTCAAATGGTCTTCTCATTGGGCCGATCTCATCATTTTGCTTGCGGTACCGGAAAACAATGCCAACGAGTTTGAATCAATGATCATCGAGTTGTATTCGCTCATCTCAAATACGGAAATCATAAAAACGATAAAAAACGCGGTTCATGTTGATGAGCTGTTATGAAAACGACGGAAGGAAGTTTTTACTCCTTCCATTTTTGTATATATCTCTTTTCAACCATTCAACCCAAATCTATAAAAATCCCGGACCTGTTCTTTGGTCCGGGAACTTTCCACATTTTTATACTTATAATAATGTTTCTTCAATTTTTATTTCAGTAAAGACTCGACAAAAGCAGGAACCATTTCAAAGTCCTCTTCTTTTGGTGTCCAGTATACTTTCACACCCTCGTCGATCACATCAAATCCGGCATCCTTCAAATACGTTTGAAGGTGAGGCACGCTTTCTCCGCTCCAGCCCCATGTACCGAATGCGCCCGCTTTTTTATTTTTGAACTTCAGCTGCTTCAAAAACGCAAGCCAGCCCGAAACGCTCGACAAAATATCATTGCCGACTGTCGGCGAACCGACCGCGATCGCCTTGGACTTCATCACTTCGGTCATGATATCGTTTTTGTCGGTCTTTGAAAGATTGAACACCTTGACCACCGTATCCGGGGACTGCTTCGTTATTTCTCTGGCAATCGCATGAGCGATCTTTTCCGTTCCGTTCCACATCGTGTCATATACGATCGTCACCTGATCTTCCTGATACGCATCAGCCCACAGGGCATACTTCTCAACGATCTGCATCGGATCTTTGCGCCATATTGCACCATGACTTGGCGCGATGATATCGATCGGCAAGTTCAAATCTGTAATTTCCTTCAGTTTTCGGGTCAGAAGCATCGCATACGGATTGAGGATATTCGCAAAATACTTCATCGCTTCATGGTTCATGACACATTGATCCGCCTTGTCGTTGAACAATTCTTCGACCGCGTAATGCTGTCCGAACGCATCATTCGAAAACAAAATATTGTCTTTTGTTATATAAGTCGCCATAGAATCGGGCCAGTGCAGCATTCGCATCTCCACGAAAATCAGCTGCTTGCCATTTCCGATATCAAGCGTATCTCCCGTCTTTACGACATGAAAATTCCATCCCTTTTTTCCATACTGTCCTTCCAGGCTCTTTACCGCATTGGCCGTACAGTAGATCGGCGTGCCCGGGATCTTTTCCATCAGTGTATTGAGCGCACCAGAATGATCGCATTCCCCGTGATTGGCAATAATGCAGTCGATCGAATTCAGATCGATTTCTTTTTCCAGATTTTCCACAAACTCGAAACGATGCGGAAGCCACACCGTATCGATCAGCACCGTTTTCTCTTCTTCGATCAGGTAGGCATTCTGGCTTGATCCATGCTCGATCGAATAATCGTCACCATGAAAATGCTTCAATTCCCAGTCGATATATCCGATCCAGTACACATTGTTCTTCACTCGTCTTTTCATCGTGTTCTCCTTTCGATCCTGTTCCTATTTTTAACATATTTTTTTCTTTCTTTCCATTTATACGCAATAAGAGGAAGGGATCTGTTCCATGCCGCTCTTCATGTATCTTTCTATTAAGAACAGCACGAAAAAAAGAGCAGCCAGCATCATGTCAGCCGCTCCTTTGAGCGTATCATTCCTCTTCGCTTGAAAACTGCGCATTGTACAGTTTTGTATAAAAACCATTGCGCCTCATCAGCGACTCGTGATCGCCGATCTCCACGATATCCCCCTCATTGAGAACAAGGATCGCATCCGCATTACGGATAGTGGAAAGCCGGTGCGCGATCACAAAACTTGTACGGCCTTCCATCAAAGCATCCATTCCCTTCTGGATGAGCACTTCCGTGCGCGTGTCGACCGAGCTGGTCGCCTCGTCCAGGATCAGGATCTTCGGATCCGACAAAAAAGCCCGGGCAATCGTCAGCAGCTGCCGCTGTCCCTGGGAAACATTCGCGCTGCCTTCCGAAAGCATCGTGTCATATCCGTTGTCGAGCGTTTCAATAAAATGATCCACATGCGCCATTTTTGCCGCTCTTTTCATTTTTTCGTCGGACGCATCCGGATCGCCGAACTTCAGATTGTCGCGCACCGTCCCTTCGAACAGCCACGCGTCCTGCAGCACCATGCCTACAAGCGAACGAAGATCCTTGCGCTTGAACGTGCGCGTATCATGACCGTCAATATAAATGGCTCCGCCATTCAGCTCGTAAAAGCGCATGAGCAGTTTGACCAGCGTCGTCTTTCCGGCACCCGTCGGTCCGACGATCGCGATCTTCTGGCCCGGACGCACGAACATCGAAAAATCGTTGATGACGATCTTGTCCGGCTTGTACCCGAAACGCACGTTCTCGAACACGACCTGCCCCTGGATCAGCGGCTTTCCTTCAAACGCGACCGGCACCGGATTCTTTGTATCCGGAAGCACTTCCGGTTCGTTCAGGAAAGCAAACACCCTTTCTGCCGCAGCCATTGTCGACTGAAGCATGTTCATCGACTGCGCGATCTGATTGATCGGCTGGGTGAAGCTGCGCGTATACGTGATGAACGACTGGATATCGCCGATCGCGATCACCTGATGCAGAACAAGATATCCGCCCAGGATGCTTACGCCCACATAACCGAGATTTCCGATCATCATGGTCATCGGCTGCATGAGCCCCGACAAAAACTGGGAACGCCACGCGCTGTCATACAGCTGGCCGTTATACATTTCAAACTTTTCTATGCTCTTCTTCTGTCCGTTGAACGCTGTCACGATCTCATGCGCCCCGTACATCTCTTCGATATGTCCGTTGAGCAGACCAAGCGAATTCTGCTGGGCCAGAAAGAATCTCTGCGAGTTTTTCGTAATAACAATGACCACCGCGAGCGAAAGCGGAATGATCAGCAGAGCGAGCAGCGTCATCTGCCACGAGATGGAAAGCATCATCCATAAATACCCGACAATGCGTACGATATTGGAAACGAGCGAAGCAAGCGACTGGTTGAGCGACTGCACCATCGTATCCACATCGTTTGTAAAGCGCGAGATCACATCGCCCCGCGAATGGCTGTCAAAATAGGAAAAAGGCAGCCTGTCGATCTTTTCGCTCATCTGCGCGCGCAGCCGGTAGCCAATCTTGTTGGAAACAGTCGCCATGATAAAACTCTGCGCGTACTCCATCCCGGCACTGAACGCATAAATAGCGAGCAGGATCGCGCACGTTTTTTTGATCGCGTCAAAATCAATGCCCCCGATCCCCTGTACCTTGTTCATGAAGCCGTTGGCAATTTCAGTAATGATCTCTCCTGTGATTTTCGGACCGATGACCGCGATTGACACCGAAGCGACAGCACACACGATCCCGATCACAAAGCCCCATTTATACGCAGCCATATAGGACAGCAGCTGACGCATCGTTTTTTTCATGTTTTCCGGTTTTTCATGCGTTCTTCTTTTATGCGGCATATCCCAATTCCTCCTTTGAAAGCTGGGAAAGAGCAATTTCCTGGTATACGCGGCAGGATCTCATCAGCTGTTCATGGGTCCCTTTGCCCACGACCTTTCCTTCATCCAGCACGATGATCTGCTCAGCATCCAGGATGGTCGAGATCCGCTGTGCCACCACAAGGATCGTGCTCTGGTCGGCCCGCGCCTTTTTCATGAGCGCCTCGCGCAGCCGGGCATCTGTCGTATAATCGAGCGCGCTGAACGAATCGTCAAAAATGTAGATTTCCGGCTTTTTCATAATAGCCCGCGCGATCGAAAGCCGCTGCCGCTGACCGCCCGAAACATTCGTTCCTCCCTGGGCGATCGGACTTTGTTCCTTTTCCGGCTTTTCGTCCACGAACTCTTTGGCCTGTGCGATCGAAAGCGCTTCGTCGATCTGCGCTTTCCCCGCCTTCTCGCTGGCGTATTTCAAATTCGATTCGATCGTTCCGGAAAGAAGCATGCCTTTCTGGGGCACATAGCCGATCTTTTCGCGCAGATCGTGTTCGCTGACGTCCCGGATATCTTTTCCGTCTACATAAATAGCCCCTTCGCTCACATCGTAAAAGCGGGGAACGAGATTGACCAGCGTCGATTTGCCCGAACCGGTGCTTCCGATCAGAGCCGTCATCTGCCCCGGCCTCGTTTCGAAACTGACATCGCGCAGGACATATTCATGCGCATCCGGATATTTGAATGAAACATTGTCGAATCGAACAACACCGCTCTGCAGCGGATCAAACGATTCAGGATGCGCACATTTCGTTATATAAACAGGCGCCGTGAGCACATCATTGATCCGCTGTGCCGACACATTGGCCCGCGGCAGCATGATGGAAACGGCCGTCAGCATGAGAAAGGCCATGATGACCTGCATCGAATACTGCATGAAGGCCATGATGCTTCCGATCTGGATCTGGCCGGCATCGACCTGACCGGCACCAAACCAGAGGATAAGCAGCGTCGTCCCGTTGAGCACGAACATCATGAGAGGCATCATGAGCGACATGGTGCGGGTCGTGAACAGCGACACCTTCGTGATATTGCGGTTGCGTTCCGAAAACTTTTCCTGTTCCGTTTCCTGGCGGTTGAACGCGCGGATCACCGGCATCCCGTCCAGGATTTCCTGCACGATGCGGTTGAGCGCATCGGTGAGCTGCTGCATGATCTTGAACTTCGGCATGACAAGCATAAAGAGCATGCCAACCAGCGAAAGCAGAACGACGATGGTCAGCGCAATGATCCATGTCAGATCAGCTTCCGAATTCAGCACATGAATGAGGGCCCCGATCCCGATGATCGGCGCATACAGCACGATCCGCAGGATCATCATGAGCGCCATCTGCACCTGCTGCACATCGTTGGTCGTCCGGGTAATGAGTGTCGAGGTCGAAAAATGCTGGTAGTTCTGCTCGGAAAATCCGGTCACCTTGTTGAATACGTCCTTGCGCACATGGCGGGAGAAGCCGGCAGCCAGACGGGCTGTCAGAAAGCCGACCGCTATAGCGCACACAGCGCTGATCAGGGCGTATCCGAGCATGACCAGTCCGCCATGAAGGATGTAGGACTGCTGCATGGCTTCCATATCCATGCCCAGCGATTCATACTCGCGCTTGAGCATCTGTGCCTGCATGCTTTCGAGCAAGGACGCTCCCTGTCCTTTCAGCACGGTTTCTGCCTGTTCCTGCAGGGAAGCGACGGCCTGCGGACTGTACTGAAACGGCGTTTTGGACTGGGAAACGAACAGAGCGCACAGTCCGATCCGGTTCCACGCTTCGCGAAGCTGTTCGCGCTCTTCTTTCGGGATCTTCGGATCAAGAAAATATACCGGCTTTTCTTTTAGAGCGGGCACTTCTTCTTTCTGACCTTCCGAGGCCTCATTCGGTTGAATAAGTGTATACGCATCCAGGATGGTCTGCTTCTGTTGTGCTGTGGCAAATACAAGCTCCTGTTCCAGATGATCTTTGGAAATAAAATGGTACACATCGCTTTCGATGCCGTTGTTCTGCAGTCCGGTGTCGACAATGTCCTGCATATAGGCGGGCAGCTCCAGCTCGGCCCATGCCTGTCCGAACAGCAGGGCGATGATGAGCACGATCGTCAGCCGGAACGGTTTTAAATAACGCAGCAGCCGGATCATACGCTCTCCTCTTTTTCTTCCATATAGGCGATCGTTTTGTTCAGGATCCGCTCGAGCGCATTGGCATCTTTAGGACCAAGATAGGTGAGATACCGGTTCACATCATCCATCATGTCGCTGAACTTTTCTTTCATTTCATCCATAAAGTCCTTGTTCACTTCGACATACACAACGCGCCGGTCAAATTCGGTGCGCACCTTGTTCACCCATCCCTGTTTTTCAAAATAAGTGACCATCTGGGAGGCGGCGGCATCTGTGATCTGATAGTCTCTTGCCAGATTGGAGATCGTTTCGCGATGATGCGGACAGCTGTAAATGTGATGCAGGATCGCGATCTGTCTTGGTTTGATGTGGCTTCCGTCGATCATGCTTTCCTTGACCAGACGAAACATTTTGATCATGATCTCAATGATCGTTCCTTTTGCGGCTTGTGGTTCCATACAGACTCCTTTCGATATTCTTTTTTCTTAACCGCTCTAATTATTAAGCTGCTTAATTATTTTGTCAAGAAAAGGAAGCGGAATCTTCCGCCTCCTCTTATCGTGTCAGCACGGTTCTGGTGATCGGCGCATTCGCCGAAATGCCGTCATCCTCATACAGTTCATATTCCGTGCCGTCTCCGAGCCATTCGATCGTTTCCAGATTCACATCATCGATATGCAGGACAGCCGCTCCTAATGGAACCGCCTGGCTGCAGCGCACGAAAAATACGAGCGAATCGAGCGGATAGGAAATATAGTGCCAGCCGGCGTTCAAGGCAGTCTGTTCTATGCCATCTTCACTGCATAAGATACGTGTCATCGGTTCCGGAAGATAGACCGGACGTCCCGGCTCGTTTTGTCTGGTGACTGGCGCGATCATGATCTGATCGCCAAGCAGCAGCTGATCCTCGATCGAGCGGGCGATGACATCTTCCTTGAATTCAAACGCGAGCGCCTTGAACAGGAGCGTATCGTTTTCGACTGCTTTCAAATACTCGGAATACAAATACGGGATGAGCCTGTAGCGCAGCCTGATCAGCCTGGCAATCTCTTCGGAACGTTCGAACTGATATGGTTCCTGCTCTCTTGTTCCGATGGCCGAATGGTTGCGCATGAGCGGCGTGAAAATACCGATCTGCAGAAAGCGCATGAGCAGATCTCTTGTCGTGTCTTCCCCGAAGCCGCCAAGATCCGGTCCTGTATACAGGAAACCGGCCATATTGATGGCAGGAAGCTGATGCACGATCAGATCCAGATGGCTCCACCACGATTTATTGTCGCCGGTCCAGATGCCGCCGTAACGGTGCATGCCGATATAGCTTGACCGGGAGAACATGAGCGTGCGCTTGCCTGGACGCAGCGTTTCGAATGCCTCGGAGGCGCTCCGGGTCATGCTGCAGCCATATAAATTGTGGACCTTGTCATGGCGCACCCAGCCCTGATTTGTGTTGTGATAAAAGCGCCGGTAGTCGTCCATCGAATTTTTCAGGCTTTCGACTTCCATGCCCAGCTTGAAATACGGCACTTCGTTTTTCTCGTTGGCAAGGAACTCTTTCAGTTTTCCGTTGAGCCAGTCGATCCCGTACCTGGAATAGAACAGGGCCGGCTCGTTCATGTCGTTCCAGAACGCGTCGATCCCGTATTTTGTCAGTGTTTCATATTTCATGCCGAACCAGTTCCTTGCCTGGTCATTGAGAAAATCGGGCATCATGGAATAGCCTGGCCATACGGCGCCGATAAAATCGGTCGTATGGTCTTCCAGCTTGCAGAAATAGTTGTTCTTCTTTCCTTCTTCATACACACAATAGCCATCCTGCATTTTGACGCCCGCATCGATGATCGGCACAAGATGCACTTTATGTTCTTTCATCCAGTCAACAAATTCCTGAAAATCCGGTTCGAACTCCTTTTCGTTCAAGGTAAAGTCCTTATAGTCCTGCATGTAGTCGATGTCCATGTACAAAAGATCGAGAGGAATGCGGAGGCTTTCGAACGATTCCACCACCTTTTTGAAGTCCTGCTGCGTTTTGTATCCCCAGCGGCTCTGTCCGTAGCCGAACGCAAACTTCGGCGCCACATAGCTCTTTCCGATCGCATGACGGAACTGGCGGGAAATGTCGAGCACATCCTCCCCTTCAAAGTAATACAGTTTCAGGTCGGCCTCGCATTCAATGTGCAGCACATCGCTGTGCGTATAGCCGATGTCAAAGCGGACACGTCCCGGATAGTCCACGAACAGTCCGAATGTCTTTTTTCCTGAAACGATAAGAAAGTTGTGTGCCGAATAGAGAGAACGTTTGTCCTCATGATGATGCGGCTCGTCCGTTGCCCAGGAAATATATTCCCAGCCACGTTTGTTGATGCCGCGCACCTGCTCTCCCAGCCCGTACACGATATCCTCCGCGTCCATCACATAATCAAATGTAAAGACATGATCGTTGATGGCACTGACCCCGATCGGCACCTGTCCTGGCATGGCGTCCACATCGTTGACAACAGCCTGGGTATCGAACGGATGTCCATATACATACTTTTCCATAAGATCCTCCTTCTGAAATGTAAGCGTTTTATTAGTTTCATTGTAACATTTCTATCGGATTCCACCATCTTTTTTCTGCATGCTTTTTGTTTTGACCCGCGCCAAATATACCTATATAATTAAACTGTAATCATCTTCCCGGATGATCAAACGGGAGAGGCCATGCCATAGTTGGCAGTTAAAAAGGGATGCCATACCTCAGTTGGCAGGAAGCTGTTCGGTCGAACAGCTTTTTTGAAAGGAGTACAAATGTACAAAACCTTCCGGTTTCTTGAACCTGTACCAAATATATATCGGGTTGATTATCCTTATTGTCTTTATCTTCATGAAGCAGATCCAAAAGTTAGCATGAAAAACGATCGCCTTTCTACGGAATTATTATTACAATTGATCAGATCTATTATCTGATCCCGCTCACTTCACGTCCTTTTCGTTCCAACGGAAAACACCGTAATCCCAGACCAACTGTCGAAATATTCGATGAACGCCATAACTACATCGCTGCTTTGCTGATCAACAACAGGATTCCTGTTCCTCCTGTTTTTTATGAGGAATATTCTTTTACCGATCAAAAAAGTGCCCCTCTTTTTGAAGATGAGGTGATTTATCTGCGCTGCCAATAAGTGCAGGACCAGATCCTTCGAAAAGCTGAAATCGTCTACTGTACTGTTGTAAGTCGTACTGATCCCTTTCTTAGCCGATTCTGCTGTGATTTTGAAACGCTCGAAAGACTTTCTCTGCAGTACCGGATCCAGGAATCGATGTATTTCCATCATGCGTCCGTTATCCCTCTGCCTTCGTTACCAGAAAAAATGTTCCCTTTTGGAAACGACTCTTTGCGAGCTGAGTCCCGATAGGTTTTCATCCCAAATCATTCTTTGGAATTCCTGCTTTTATTTTACAAATCAAGCTATAAAAGCAGAAATTATTTCTGTTTTTCAAAAATCAAGACCAATCCGCTTTTTTTCAAAAAGAAACACGGTTTAATAAGAGCGGAAAGAGAGGAAACTGACTTATGATGATTCGCAACGCAAATGTATTTATAAACAATCAATTTGAAAAAGTGGATGTCCGGTTCGATGAACAGGCGATTCTTGAAATCGGCACAGATCTAACTGACGAACAAGTGATTGACGGCAGCGGAATGTACTTATATCCAGGATTTGTCGATACGCATATGCATGGAGGTTTCCGTCATAATTTTTTCCCGCATGCCTATGATGAAACTGGTCAGTTCTGGAATGAAGAAGATGTCCGGCTGATATTGAAAAAACTTCCAGAATACGGAGTGACGAGTGTTATGCCGACACTGAATTCACTATCAATTCCAGACAGTCAGAGGGCAGTCCGGGCAATTCGGAAGATCAGAAAAGAAAAAGCCGGTTCTGACCCTTTTAAGATTCATTTTGAAGGTCCGTATATCAATCCAGCGCGAAGTGCTTCCATCGATCCTTCCTTATGTGCACTGCCTACCCAAGAACATACTTTGGAAATGGTTGATCATGATTTAAGCGACATCGGGATCATTTGTCTGGCTCCGGAACTGCCGAACGCAAAAGAATGGTGCGAATGGATTACCGGGCAAGGAGTGCACGTGGAATTCGGCTATACACTATGTTCTGCAGATCAGGTAAATGAATGTTCAAAATGGGGAGCTGACACGACCACTCACTTTTTTAACGGATTTGAAGCAATGCACCAACGCAAGGAAGGCTGCATTGTCGGCTGCCTTCTCAATGAGAAGATCACACATCAGATTACGTGTGATGGAATGGTCGTCAGTCCATCGTGGATAAGACTGGCTATTAAGCTGAAAGGAATTGATCATTTTTATGGCATGACCGATCTGGTCCATTTTCACGGTCTGAAAGAAGGCGAATATGAAAATGATCATTTTGGTCCTGTTATTGTTAAAAATAATTTTATAAAAACAAAAAAAGAAGGTTTGATTTTAGGAGGAATCATTCCATGGAACATGATCATGAAAAGAGCACGCGATGTTGTCGGATTATCTTTTGAAGAAGTTGCTCGTTTATACGCTGAAAACCCATGTCGGTGCCTCGGGATCCATGACCGTGGAAAAATCGAAATTGGACGCAAAAGTGACTTTTGTCTGATGGACCATGACTATAATGTACTTTATACGATCATAGACGGAAGGATTGTTTACGAAAATCCTCATAGTTCTGTATAATGAGTTCATGAAGAAAGCGGAACGACGAAAAATGATCCTGGAACAGCTTCAGAAAACAGGAAGTATGACAATAAAAGATCTTGAACATGTTTTTCATGTTTCGGGCGAAACGATCAGGACAGATATCCATTCTCTTATTTCTCAATCTCTCGTTATAAAGGAGCATGGAAAAATACGAATTAACCATGCTTTCAAAGAAATGCCGCTCGCATATCGCAGCAGCGAAAGAATGCAATCGAAAAGATCTCTGGCAGTGCGCGCTTTTAAAGAAATCAAAAATGGTCAGATCGTATATATCGATGGTGGAAGCACGACATTGTCCGGAATCGAAGCATTGCAAACAAAAAGCGGAATTACCGTCGTTACTGATTCTTTTCCTATTGCCCAGCGTTGTCTGGACCTCAAAATCAAAACAATTATCTTAGGAGGAGAGATCGACTGTATCGAACAGCGTACCAATTCTTATTTTGCGATCCGGATGCTGGAAAACATTCATATTGATCTGGCTGTTTTAGGAACTCTAGGCGTCCAGGGCACAGACGGATTCACTACCCTGCATCCCAACGGGATCGCTTTGCTACGGACCGTTCTTCAACAAACAGACCAAATTATTGTCCTATGCGATTCGAACCGTTTTAAGGAACATGCCTCCTACATTTATGCTCGATTCCGTGAAATTGATATGTTGATAACTCGTCCTCTGACCAATGATCAAAGAAAAATCTTTTCTGCCATTCCTTCTGTTGTCGAAGTTGGCTGATCTTTGTCTTATACATATTTACATCGTATTTAGCTGTTCGGTCGAACAGCTTTTTTTGACGAAAAAAAACCGTCCCCTTCCGGAAACGGCTCTTTCCAATTCTCTCTATGATCAAGGAAGCTGGTAATTCGCGATATACGAATCCACTTCCTCCATGGTCGGCATGGATCGCAATGCCCCGATCCGTGTCGTCACGATCGAAGCAGCCGCATTGGCATGCGTGAGCATATCGGCCAGCTTTTCCTCGTCGAACTCTTCGAACGGAATATCGCACAAATAGGACAGGCACACGCCGCAGAATGTATCTCCTGCACCCGTCGTATCGCATGTATTGCGGTTCAAAAACGCATCCTTGAACACATGATGACCGTTGCAGAACACCTGCGCCCCTTTCGGGCCCGAAGTCACCAGGATCATCTTGATATCGTACTGTTCCTGCAGATCTTTGACCCCTTCTTCGATCGTATTCTTTCCGGTCATGAATTTCAGTTCCTCGTCCTCGATCTTGATAAAGTCGCATACGGCACAGCCCGCCTTCATCTGCACCTTCGCCTCTTCGAGATCTGTCCATAATGGCGGCCGCAGATTCGGATCGAACGAAATGATCGCCCCGTTTTCCTTCGCGCACTCGATCGCCTTCATGGTCGCCTTGCGCACTCCCTCATGCGTCATGCTCAATGTGCCGAAGTGAAAGATCTTCGAATCTTTGATCAGATCATAGTCGACTTCCTTTTCATCGAGCATCATATCAGCTCCCGGATTGCGGTAGAACGAAAAGTCGCGGTCGCCCGTTTCATCAAACTTCACGAACGCAAGAGTCGTGCGCACCTCGTCATCCACGATCAGTCCGCGCGCGTCGATCCCGATCTGTTCGATTACATTTTTCAGCTGACTGCCAAACATATCGTTGCCCACCTTGCCGATAAACGCCGTCTTTTTTCCTGCCTTGTTCAGCATGGCCAGCACGTTGCATGGCGCGCCGCCCGGATTGCCCTCGAACGTATTCGTATCCTTCTGCGCAAAATCGATCAGCAGCTCTCCCAAAGCCGTAACATCCATAGTCTTCATTCCTTTTCTCCTCCTCTTTCTATGCAGTAAGATCGCATCGCCCGGATCGTCATATCCATATCCGTATCCGAAACGATCCGGTTCGAAGCCATCGTATCATATATTCTTGATGTCAGCGCATGTTCCCCGCCATTTACGAAAATTTCCACGCTCGACGTATCGCTGAACACATCGATCGAATGCACATCCTCCACCTCGATATGACGCACATCCCGGCCATACCCCGAATCTTTCAGAGCAAAGGAAAGAACCTTGCCGTCATAATTCAGCTCGGCATCCTGGCGCAGACCGATCGAAAAGGGCCCTTCCGGAAACAGGGTGGCATGAAAACACGGACCCTCTGCTTCAAACACATGACCTGCCTGCAGTTCGATCTTTCTCTCGTCACAGGAAAGATCCAGCACTTCTTTGATCGGAAACTGGAACACCTTCCCGTTGCTGAGCGTAAGTTCTCTTGGCAGCGTGAGCGCATGCTGCCAGCCACGCTCCACCGTCGGATTGACATAGTCGGTATCAGGCAGGCCCATCCACCCGATCAGGATCCGTCTCCCCTTCTCATCCCTGTACGTCTGGGGCGCATAGAAATCGAACCCGTGATCGAATTCGGCAAACGGTGCCGCGATCTCTGTCCCTTCTTTCATTTTCCCGTCCAGAAGAAAGTAGCCGTTCTGATAAATGTTTTCATATTTCAGCCCCTGCTGTTCGACTCCCTGCGGACACGTCATCAATATCTTCTGCCCGTCGAGTTCGAACAGGTCCGGACACTCCCACATGTAGCCGAACGCCGATCCGCTTTGGATCCGTCCATGATACGTCCATGCTTCCAGATCATCCGAACGATACACAAGGATCTGTCCGACATCTTCTTTCGTACGGGCACCCAGCACCATATAATATACGCCATCTTCTTCAAACACTTTCGGATCGCGCACATGGCAGCTCAGATCGTCCGGATAGTCCTCGTTTCTGAGCACATTTTTCCGTTCGGAAACCGTGCCATCCTCAAGAAGCGTAAACGTATTGACATAATGACCCCGGCCTTCGTAAATATAGTCATGCTCCCCTTCGAACTTGATATTTCCTGTGTAAAAGAAGTGGACGGTACCGTCTTTTTCGAACGCGCTGCCCGAATAGACCCCGTCCCGGTCGATTTCCTGGTCCGGCACCAGCTCGATCGGACACCGGGAAAATGTTTTCCAGTCGGTTGTCGTGTAATGGCCCCAGCCCTTCTTCGCGCCGTTGGCGTCAAGCGGCGAATACTGGTAGAAAATATGGGTTGTTCCCTTATGTTCGCACAATCCGTTCGGATCGTTGAGCCAGCCGACCGGCGGCATGAGATGATAGGTCAGCCGCCACGGATCGCAGGAAACAGTTTCTATATTGTCCTGTTCAAATTGATTCCAAGTCGATTTCATATGATTCCTTCCTAAGCAAGCCTTAACATTTGATCGCAGCATTTCACCTCTTGATCATGCATCGACTCAAACGTCTTGCCATTCGTGATCACGACCGGCGTTTCGGTCGAAAGACCAGCCTTTCTGATCGCATCCAGATCGATCTGCATCAGCACCTGTCCGGCCCGGATCAGATCGCCATCCTTCACTTTCACATCAAACGGAGCACCGTCCAGAGAGACCGTATCAAGCCCGACATGAATGAGGATCTCCTCGCCGTTTTCCCCCTGCAGACCGATGGCATGCTTTGTCGGGAACACCATCATCACTTTGCCGCTGACCGGCGAAACGAGCGTCCCTTCTTCCGGCGTGATGACCACGCCGTCACCCATCGCTTTGGAAGCAAACATCGGATCCGAGCATTCGCCGACCGGACGGATCGTTCCGCTCAATGGCGCATACACAACATTCGGCTGCGCGTCGATTAGTTTGATCTCCTCTTTGGCTTTCACATTTTTTGAATCCGTCAGCTCCTCCTGGCCAAACTTTTTCATCAGGATCACGGTCATGACGATCGATGTAGCCATCGAGATCACTAGACCGATCGCGAAATTCATCCAGCTCTGCGGAGCGATCGAAATGATTCCGGGCAGTCCGGCAGCACCCATGGCCAGTGCCAGTGTCTTTGTTCCTGCGATCCATGCCGAACCGGCTGCCGATCCGATGATCGCGGCATAAAACGGATATTTAAGCTTGAGCGTTACACCAAACATGGCCGGCTCGGTAATGCCAAGCAGGGCCGAGATACCGGAAGCTGTGCACAGCGATCTGAGCTTCTCTTTTTTTGTCATGAACAGTACGGCAAGCACGGCAGCGCCCTGTGCCACATTGTTCATGGAAGCGATCGGAAAAATGAACGATCCGCCTGTCGTTTCGGAAGCTGCGATCAGCTGCGTCTCGATCGCCGAGAACGAATGATGCATGCCTGTGATCGTGATCGGCGCATACAGAAGGCCGAAGATGGCTCCGCCAAGGAATCCAAGCGTCGAATACAGCCAGGACAGTCCGAACGCGAGCATATCGCCAGCCTGACGAAGGATCGGGCCGACAAACAGGAAGGTGAGCGCGGCAGTGATCAGGATCGAAAGAAGCGGGGTGGACAAGTTGTCGAGCCAGCTTGGCGTCACTTTATGCAGACGCTTTTCAATGTTGGCAAGGATCCATGAAACGGCCAGTACCGGAAGCACGGTTCCCTGATAGCCGATGGCTTCTACGCTCAGTCCGAACCAGTTCCATGCCGGGATCGTTTCGGCCGATGCCAGAGAGTAGGCGTTGAGCAGGTCCGGATGGACCATGATCATGCCCATGGCTGCGCCCAGATACGGGTTGCCTCCGAATTTGCGGGTGGCCGAAAATCCGATCAGCACCGGAAGGAACGTGAACGGCGCTGCGGCGCACATGTTGATAAAGGTGGCAATGCCTGCCATGGCCGGAAAGAGGTCGATGACCGATTTGCCCGATACGAACAGTCCCTGGGCTGTCAGGACATTATTGAGGCCCATGAGCAGACCGCCGGCAACGATGGCCGGGATGATCGGAACAAAGATGTCTGAGAGCACTTTCACGGCTCGCATGAGCGGATTGCCTTCTTTGGCGTCTTTTTCTTCTGTTTTCGCGTCTGTGCTGGAAAGTCCGGTTTGTTTAAGCACTTCGTCTGTGACAAGATTTACGGTGCCTGAACCAAAAATGACCTGATACTGGTCGTTGGCAAGAAACACACCTTTGACCTGATCGACGTCGCTCAATGCGTTTTCATCGACTTTTTGATAATCCTTGAGTTTCAAACGCAGCCGGGTCGCGCAGTGCATGGCTGACACGATATTGTCTCTGCCGCCGACATACTGAATAACTTGTGAAGCAATCGTTGAATAATCCATAATTCGTTCTCCTTTTCTTTGTATGGTTCATTTTGTGGTTCTTATATGGAACCGTTTCCATGTCTAAATCATATTCTTGTTCCATATATTTGTCAACAAAAAAATTGAGAACGTTTTCATCAACAGTAAAACGGTACGCTATATACTTTTTGCAACAAGAAGGTTCCATAATTCTCATCCATTTATGGAACTGTTCCACATTTTGATTGCAAGAAAAAGAAAGCGGAATATAATAAAGATATGAAACACAAACGAATTACGATGAAAGAAATTGCTGAAGAGGCTGGTGTGGCAAAGAGCACCGTGTCCCGTTATTTCAACAACGGGTATGTCAAGGAGGAAACGAGAGAAAGGATCCGGAAGGTCATCGAGGCCCACGATTACGAGCCGAGCGCTGCCGCTTCCAACCTGAAAGCAAAAGAAACGAAAACGATCGGGATCGTGGCGCCTACGATCAATTCGAACACGTCTTCACGGCTGCTTACAAGCATCAACAATTATTTGAAGGAAAAAGGATATACGGTCATCCTGATCGATACGGATCATGATATCAATGACGAGATCCGCTCGATCGAGTATTTCGAGAGCATGCGGGTGGATGGCATCATCCTGGTCGCGACCAATATCAACCTGATCCATCAGAAGCTTGTCCATGAATCGGACATTCCGATCCTGATCGTGGCCCAGCATTTCAAAAACGGGATTTCCATTATTTACGATGATTACCGTGCCGGCTACGCGGCCGGACAATACGCGGCTGAAAAGGGACATGACAACGTTCTGTACCTTGGTGTGAACCGGGTGGATGAGGCGGTCGGGGTCCAAAGGCGCAAAGGGGTCCTCGAGGCGCTCGAGGATCATCATGTTTTGCGGATCCACACCCGAGAAACCGATTTCTCTTTTTCAAAAGCCAGAAAGGTCGTCCGTCACTATCTGGAAGATCATCATCCGACCTTGATCATTGCGGCAACGGACAATCTGGCTCTCGCCTGCTACAAGGAAATCACAGAAAAAGGATTAAAGGTTCCGGAAGATATTTCTCTGATCGGGTTCGGCGGCTATGAAGTGAGCGAGCTGCTTACACCTTCGCTGTGCACGATCCGATTCGACTATAAGCTGGCTGGACAGATGGCCGGGGCTACGATCCTTGCTTTGATCAAAGGCGAGCCGGTCGCGACGACCCAGGTCATCGGGTTTGAACTGATCGAGGGCGGAAGCGTGAAAAACAGAAATGAGTAGTTCAAAAACGTTTTCTTTTGACTGGCGCGGACTGGTGCTGTTCCTATTGATCATGATCCCGAATGTGATCTGGTTTACCTGTCCGGCGCCTGATGATGTCCTTCGTCATACGACAGATCACAAAATGCTGGATTCGATCATGAGCGTGGTACAGATCGCAATGGTCGGTTCGTTATGCATTTCAGGAAAACAAAAGAGGAATTCATGGCAACAGTACACAACAATCTTTCTTTTTGTCCTGCTCTATTACGGATGCTAGATCCTGTACTATCTGACAGCAGCAAACACCATGATCCTCTGGGGACTGACCATCTTTCCCTGCCTCGCTTTCTTATTGCTTGCCAGAGCAGAAGAAAACAGACCAGCCCTTTTCCTGACGATCCTCTTTACGATCTGCCATATGGCAAATACCTTTCTGTCGTTCGGGATATGAAGAAGAAAACTAGTATACAACACAAAAAAAACTGTGATAAACGAATCAAGACTATCACAGTTTTTTCATTCCTGTTTTTAACGCAATCAATTGGTATTAGTTAATATCAGCTAACTTATGTTATCTTCTATTCAAAATTTATTGTTCCAGTTTGTACGTTATTGTTCACACTGTAATCTGCAGATGCTATTTGTACTTTCTCTATTTTTTCTGCAACCATGAAACTTAAGCGCTGGGTTTCTCCTTTTTTCCAGGAATTTACGCTTGCAAAGGTTTGCTCGAGTACCACACCATCCTTATCAAGCAGATTTATTGTTAGATTGTAGTAATCAAACTGATAGTTTGTATCATTTGTTACCTTTGCTTCATAATCAGCAGTATATAAATCATATTCTGGTTCATCATCTTCTTTAACCTTTTCAAATTGAATGCCATTCGTTAAATCAATCACAGATTTTAACAGATCAGCTTCTTCAAGCAAGTTATCAAAATCTTCCTGATCCTCTTCATTATCGAACTGCAAAGGATCAATTTTATTTATTTCCTGAAGAGCTAACACTCTTTGAGAGTATAAAGGCGAATAAAGCTGCTGAAATTGAAAATCATTGGAATCAATATATTTTGTGATATCTTTTGTCTTTTCTAACGAATCGATATAAAGATCTGCTTGTTCTTTAAGTTGCTGATTCTCGAACTTTTCTTTTTTAAAACTCTGAATCTTATTGAGCTCTGCATCTAAATATTTATTAAATGAATCTGTCGAGTAATCTGTTGTGTCAGCTAATTCCCAGCGTTCATCCAAACCCTCCTGCAAAGAGTCTACAAATTTCTCATCAACTGTTCTTTCGTCAGGCTTAGCACACCCTGATATACTTCCTAATAGTGCGAAGCACAATACAAACTTAGATATTTTCTTCATAGTCTTTCTCCCTTTCAATCATCATAAACTTTAATAAAGATACACTTTATAAACGCAAAGCAATGTAAAACTTTTGCACATAGTTGTTTTCGATGGCTGTCTTCAGCTCTTCATGATACTTCGGTTCATGCACGATCTCGACAAGCTCTTTGTTTCTTTGCTCGAGCTTTCGGATGATTTCTTCCGAAGGGATGGAATTGCTTTTAGAAGAATTCACTGACTTGGACGTGATGACGAGGTTCCAGATATCATCGCTGTACGTGACATCCTCCCCCACCTAAAGAGGTGGAGGCTTCCTTTCGCAAGGTTGCGAACAGTCGGTTCTCGTTCGAGCAGTCTATTGACCACAGCATAAGCGAGCTATCCCCGTGTGCCCCACGGTTCTTTTTTATTCACAGGCTATGCCAATACGATCCGCATGCCTTCCTTTCTTATATTGATCGCGGCATTGAGATCCCGGTCATGATGGCTTTTGCAGTTCGGACAATCCCATTCCCGCATGCCGAGATCTTTTGTTTCGGGGTTCTTATATCCGCATACAGAGCAGGTCTGGCTCGAAGGAAACCATTTGTCGATCCGGATCAGCTGCTTTCCCTCTTCTTCCAGTTTGTACTTCAGGAAAGTGGTGAACATGCCCCATCCGTTGTCATGGACCGATTTGCCAAAATGCAGCGACCTTGCCATCGCTTTCATATCCAGGTCTTCTATGCAGACGCAGTCGTACGCATTGACGATCTCTCTTGATCGCTTATGCAGAAAATCCTTTCTTTGATTGGCAACCTTTTCATGCAGCTTTGCGACCTTGATCCGCTGTTTCTCCCAGTTTCTGGAGCCTTTCTGCATGTGCGACAGCTTGCGCTGTTCCCGTTTCAGCTTCTTCTCGGCTTGTCTGTGATACTTTGGATACTCTGCCTCGTTTCCTTCGCTGTCTTTGTACAGTCCGTGCATCGAGAAGTCGAGTCCGAGGAAAGTGTGCGGCTTTCTTTCCGGTACTTGGTTTTCGTACTCGAACGAAATGCTTGCATGATACTTTCCGCTCGGGCTCTGGCTTACTGTCACCGACTTGAGAACATAAGATTCAGGCATCTCTCTATGCTGCTTCACCTTGACCTGTCCGATCTTCGGCAGTTTCAAATAGCCCTCGGACAGGAGGATGTTCTGATTGACGCATACGGTCGAATAGCTGTTCTTTCTGT
>ERZ778497.1016-NODE-1016-length-19954-cov-4.620735_pt1 | contig 19954 bp, 10 predicted proteins | sample MGYA00509938_ERZ778497 | MGnify/ENA primary metagenome ERZ778497 (study PRJEB29527, sample SAMN07138969) | mouse gut metagenome | material: feces | host: mouse | place: China:Nanjing | collected 2016-01-25 ... | reverse complement strand
TAGTCCAAGTGAAATCATTCAGAGTAACTTCCCAAGTATCTGTATATGAACTGATTTCTTTTGAATTTCCATCCGGGAAGGTCAATTCAAACACATCACCGCTCACTTCACCTGGTTTCTTGGCCTGGGTCAGGACAACCTCGTATGATTTGACTGCTACATCAGCGGTTGTAGCAACTGTAATCTTCGCTGTCCTTGCAGCCTCGGTAGACTCATTCTTTGTAAGCTGAAGAACGACATCACCAGCACCGTTGCCTTTGTCTCCGGACAATATAGTCACAAAATCTCCCTCAGTCACAGATGCAGTCCACTCTACATTTCCGTTTACCTTGAATGTAGCGGACTCGGCATCAGCAGAGACATTAATTGCATCTGTAGACACGGTAAACATTTTAATATCATCACCTGTCTTGCCATTAATTGAAATAAGCTTATTACCTTGGTTTACTTCAGGAGTATTCCCTTTGTAATTTATAAGTTTACCCAAAATGACAACTTCGTCACCGACCTTAATGAGGTCTTCGGAAGTAAATTTCTCCCCGTTGATATAATATCCACGGAAGACTTCCAGCTGCCCTGCAGTCGTGCCGTCATCAGAAATATGATAAGTAGCATTTCCAAACTGTGTGCTGACTTCCTTGACATTGGAGATTATTCCTTTGATATAAAATTCTTCGGAAGCGACATCAGCTCCAAGAGTCTTTATCTTAGCCTGAGCTGCAGCGACATTAAACGGTGAAGCCTCTGTTCCATCTCCCTCTGGAGTTCCTACCGGCCCCGGATCAGGTGTATTGCCACCGCCGATTTCGGTACCTTTGGAGAAATCTATTGCAGTACCGGCTTCGGAAGACACAGACAGGTCAAGGTCATCTATACGGTAAGTGCTTGCCTCTGTAGTGGTAAAATAAAGATAAAGAGCGGAAGTATTGTCCGGCAGTGTGAATGTTGAAGATGCCATATCCCATTTTGCATCCTGTGCAGAACCGGAAGCGAAGGCATATTCAAGTTCAACCCATTTGGTACCGTCGTTGCTGATATATACAGAGAACTGGTCAGGATCAAAGACGCTTCCACCGGCTGCAGCGTTGAATACGCTTCTTATAGCTCCGAATGAAAGAATGTAATTTTTCTGAGAAGCATCAAGAGTGATATTCTTTACCTGAAAATAATTTTCCTTTGCAAAGAAAAGGTTGTTGACACCGGAACCGGCATATACAGAAGAATTATTTCCTTCATTTGATGAGTTTGCCAGACCGGCACCGTTTCTCACGGTCATTCCTGAAAAAGCATAATCAACAGCTGCGATACCTGTACCTTTTTCATTTTTCCAGCTTTCATTTACATCAAGTGTCTGCTTTGACCAGCTTTCACCTTTTTCTGCTTTTTCCTTATCAAAGTCATTGTGATAGACGATAAGGTCATCAGAAGAGCCGGCTTCTCCTTTCTGGGAGACGGCAAGAGTCTTGCTGACTGTACCGATCGTAAACTCTATAGAGGCATTACGGTCTGTTCCGCCATTTGCAGTTACAGTGACCTCAATAGTTGTACCTTTAGGCTCTGCCCCCCCCGATACCGGATTTACTCCAAGCCATTCAGGCAATTGGCTGTTTACTTTCCAGTCTCTTGTCGATGTGAGGACAACAGTCTGTGTTGCTGCTTCAGGTGAATCAAATTCAACAGAAGTTTTGTCAAGAGTCAGATTCGGCTCTCCCAAATCTTCTTTCGGATCACAGCTGACAAGAAGTGCCAAAGCTGCGAATGCACCAAGAAAATAATTCCTAATACTCATAATTTCAATGGTTTATGTTAATAACTATTACTTTTTTGCCTAATTTGGTTGGTAAATATAACCAACTATTTCCGATTTGCGCCAATTTTTCTGTTTTTTATTTATGCCAAAACCTCCGTTTCCTCCTAACAGCCAATGGTTCCCAATGTATCAAAATATGCGGCATTGGGAACCTCTTATTTTACAATAGACTAATAATCAAACCATTATAAAAGCACAAAGTTCCCAATGTAACTATATTTTGTACATTGGGAACCATTCATTCAAAAAACGGCTGTCCGTAATACCGGGCAGCCGTAAAAATCATATCATAAACTGTTTAAATTTTCTCAAAAATTTTAAACAATTTCTCAAATCATCAGGATTATTCAACCTCCTTGATCTCTGTCATAACAACGTTGATGAACTTAGGAGTGGTCTTGCTCTGCACAGAAACAGACGTCATATATCCGTAAAGTTCAACCTTTTTGCCGTCCAGAGCGACAACAGATGTTTTCTGGGCGTCAGTAAGCTGATAGAAAGAACCCTGCATAGCCTCGGTATCCGTAAAGATAAGGTTGCAGTAATTTCCGTCCACCTTGACAGTTCCCGTCAGCTTGACATACTGGATATCAACAGCAAAGATCTCGTCTTTCTTGCTCACATCCGGAAGAAGTTCAGCCTGCAGAGCCTCGATCTTGGCCTTGTCATAAGCAACCGGAGTTCCATAAGTGAACGAGCCGTCTTTGATCTTGGACTCAAGGTAGAGATTGCCTTTACCGTTGTCGAACTGAGGAGCAAAGTTATATGCGGATGTCTTTCCGACAGCCTTGTATTCTGTTCCTATCTTATAGTCACCGGCCTTGAAGCCCTTACCGTAATAGACAAGGATGGCACCTGTCTTGTCCGCAAGCACATATCCCTGATTGCAGATCGCCGCTATGCGTCCCTGTACATTGACTGTAGCTCCAGGTCCACCTGCCAAAGCATCCTTGATGTCTGATTTCTCAGGCTCATTGCCTTTCTGGGTGAGAACCACGGTAATTTCACTTGAAGCATCTCCGCTTGTCGTAGAGAACTTGAGGTTGGCAGTACGTGCCTCGACCAGAGTAGAAGGAGCTGCGATATATCTGATGCAGGTAGTATCAGCAGGGTTCTTCTCTTTCTCGGTAGGAACGCCCTTGATAAGGTCTATTGAAGACAATGTCAGCCAATCCTTTGCCTCATCAGGCACGGAAGCGAGGATAGTAGAACCTTTGTTGACGAGTCTTACTGCGACTTCGCCTCCTTCAACACCGACAGAAACCTCAGAATCAACCACACCGATAAGACTCTTTGTGATTTTCAGTACGGAAACATTGACAAGCTCTATTGTCGAACCGTAAGTAGTCTTAGGACCTTTTACCTTCACGACATCACCGACCTCGATACCGAGACTTGCGAAATTCTTCTCCCCGCCATTGCTGTCAAGTGTTCCATAGATATAGATTTCCCCAGTACCGTCATCAAGATACCAGTTTCCGTATGTCGTATTGGCGATGCTTGTCACGACACCTTCAACAATATATGATTTTCCGTCCGGACCTTCTATCACATCTTTGCAGGTCGCTTCAGAGGCCTTTACTTCACCCTGTCTTACGATAAGGTTCTGCTGTTTGCCTCCGGCGAGGATGACAAGGGCAGTCTCGCGTCCAGCCTTATCTTTCTCAGCGTGGAATGTCAGTGTAGTAGTACCTTCGCCACCTTCAAGGGCACTTACAGTGAGCCACTCAGGAAGCTGCAAATAGATTGGCTTGTTGTTGTCATCCTTGTTACCGCTGTTGATCACTTTTGCGAACTCCCACGAGGTCTTTGCAGTAAGCTCGACTTTGACATCGCCTCCGTCAGCAGGTATGCAGATATGAGTCGATGACAGCTGGATTTCATCCAGGGAAGTAATTTCATACTTCTCAGTACATCCGACCGCCAAAAGCACGGTGGACAATACCGCTGTGAATAAATATCTAAGTTTCATGATTTTATTTCAGGATTAATTGAACATATACTTGATTCCGACCTGCATATACCAGCACTGGCCGATAGCAGTATTGTAAGTCCACGTAGGAGTTGAAGCGTTGACCTTGGCATTTGTAGAGAATACAGGAATACCTTCCGCATCAGTATACTCGTGATTGAGGATACGGCCTGATTTGAGGACAGGATTCATATATTTGCTTACACCCCATTTAGGATTGAAGAGGTTTGCAAGGTTCTTGATGTCAACATTGAGCTGAAGCGTGTTGGTGCATTTCTTCGATCTGATCTTGAAGTCGTGTGAATAACGGAAATCAAATCTGTGTACCCACGGAGAATACTCGCTGTATGCCTCTGCATACTGACCTTTGTGGCTGCTCAGATATTTGTTGTTGTTAGCGAAGCCCCAGTAACGCTGTGCGTCATCTTCAGATACGAATCTGATTTCTGAATCATCCTTAGGGATATACATTGCATCGTATGCGTATCCGTCACCGTTGAAGTCACCGTCGTACATATAAGAGTAGTTGTATCCGCCTCTCCACGCTTCATAGATCAGGCTGAAGTGGTTGTCTGACTTGTCGTGGTGAGTGATTGACGCAACTATACGGTCCGGAGTCACATACTGTGAGTTGTGAAGCCTTACATTGTTGGGGCCTTCTACTGTAGGAATGTATGTGAATGCGGAAGACGCATCAGAACCAGGCATACCTGTAAGCTCCTTGGATACAGTGTGAGTATATGCCGCCATAATGCTGAGTCCGTCTATAGGACGCATATTCATACTTACGCTTGCAGAATATCCATAACCTTTGTTTGTGTTGGTAAGAACAAATGCTGAAGTTCCGGTGTAAGTATAGTCAGAAGGATAGATAGGACGGTTGTCCGCTCCGTTGAATCTTGCAAATCCGTCTACAGGTTTGACATTCCAGTCAGAGATACATACTCCGTTGACAGTCTTGTTGAAAATGAACTCTCCTGTGATGCTGAACGGGAAAGAAGTAGGGAAAGCATAGTCAAGAGCCAAGGAAGTCTTCCATACCTGAGGCATCTTGAATTTCCTGTCAACAGCGGCAAATGTCTTTGAGACAGTACCGTCCTCTGGAGATACGGTAACAGGATAGCCGAGTTCGTGGAATTTGGCGATCATATCTTTAGGGTTGGCAATGATGCCGCCTTTGAAATGCTCAAGGTTAGGATCGCCAACCTGGATTTTTCCGTTGTACTGCACCATAGCCGAGTTGGTAGGCATATTGGTGAAGAACACGAGGGGAAGACGTCCGGAGAACAGACCTGTACCTCCACGGAGCTTAAGGCTCTTGTCGCCGAGGATATCCCAAGTGAAACCGATTCTTGGAGAAACAGTGATATTGGCAGAAGGCCATTTTCCTGTATCGATATGACGTCCGTTGTAGTCAAGTTCCTTGATGGCATTGTTTGTCATAAGGTCGTTGTTGTCAAAGAACAGTCCGTCGAGACGCAGACCTGCAACCAATTTGAAATTGTTGTTCGGAGTCCACTCCTCCTGTGCATAGATGCCGGCTTTGTGGAACTGCACGCGTGCGGCAGGATTCAGCTCACCGTCATATCCGTATGTAAGGCAGACAGTCTCAGGAACCGCTCCGTTGAAGAAATCGTCAAGGCTGTTGTAACGGTAATATCCTGTTCCGTTTCTCATATATGAGTTGTCAGCCATCTGGTATTCATAGCTTGCACCTGCGGTAATCTTGTGGTTGCCTACATAATATGTAAGGTCATCCTTGACATTGATCACGTTGTTGTGCACACCGTTGTTCCAGGTAAAGAGCTCATATCCCAAAGACATATAAGGCATAATGCCTGTACCGTCAAGAATGTCGATGAAAGGGAACGGGTCAGAATTGGTTCCACGGACATCATCAAGCTTTGAGAATGTGGCAAGGAACTGGTTTGAAAGCTGCTCGTTGATACGGCTGTTCAAATCGACTGATACAGAGTGTACCAGATTGTCCTGAGAGTACATCGAGTTTGCGAAAGCCATTGAATACTGTGACATACGCGCTTCTGTCGCACGGGTCTTGGCATCTGATGAAGAAGCATTCGGAGAACTCCATCTGCGGTTCAATGTATAATTGTAACGTACAGCAAGATGGTTGTTGTTGTTGATGTTCCAGTCCAGACGGGCAAGAATCTTCATATTGCTCTCATCAGCCGGGAAGTTTGTCCACGAACCGGTATCATACCCATATTTGTCTTTAACGAATTCAGACACTCTCTTCATATCGTCAAGCTTAGTACGGGAAATGAATTTGTCAGGATCCTGTTTTCCGTCCTCTGAAGCTTTCCAGCGGTTGGCTACAGTAGGTATCTGTGAATATTCGAAGTTTGCAAAGAAGAAGAGCTTGTTCTTCACGATAGGACCGCCGAGAGTGAAACCGTAAGTAGTATAACGGTCTTTGTCACGGTCTCCGAGTTCAATGCCGTTGACATTGTTTCCTCTCATATATTCGTTGCGGTGATATACGTATGCAGAACCCTTGAAGGTGTTTGTACCGGATTTGGTGATAGCGTTTACACCTCCGCCGATAAAATTGGTCTGGCGTACATCGTATGGAGAGATAACCACCTGGACCTCCTCGATAGCATCGAGTGAAATAGGGCTTCCGCCTCCAGGAAGATTACTGCTGAGTCCGAAGTTGTTGTTGAAGTTCGCACCGTCAACCGTGAAATTGGCTGTACGTCCGTCAGAACCGGCAAAGCTCATTCCGTTACCGCCGTATGGAGAAAGGCGGGCTACATCGGTGATGCTTCTGCTCACAGTAGGCATAGATGCCATCTGCTCATTCGAGATGTTGGTTGCAGCACCTGTCTTCTCTGTTGCAAATTTGGATGCCGGGGTTGCAACCACAAGAGCTTCGCTAAGCATCTCCTTGTCCTCTTTGACTACAGCGTTGAGGTTATATGCCTCAGCGAGCTGAAGTGTGATGCCGGTGTAGGTAATGGTCTGATAGCCGAGGCAGGAAACCTCTACCGAATAAGGACCGCCGGCACGCATACCGTTGATAGAGAAACGGCCTTCCGCGTTGGCTACAGCAGCGTAAGTAGTTCCGGAAGAAGTGTGAATAGCAATAACAGCGGCTCCGACAACCGGCTCTCCGGCATCATCAAGAACGCTACCATTAAGACTTGATGTCGTGACCTGCGCGAAAGCAGATACAGACATAAAAATCACAGCCCCAAGAAAGAGCTGCAAGCGCTTAAATGCTTGTTTCATAGTAATTTAGTTGTTTGTAAAAATGTATAACGCTGCAAAGATAGCACAATAACTGATTTATGGAAATATTTTACCTCCCATTTGCCTGTGCTGTAACAAATATTTAATCTCCACAAACAAAAAAAGACAGGGGCACCGTCACGGCGACCCTGTCGGGTGGTTCCTGACAGAGAGGAACCACAGTTTGTTATACATTTTTACGAACAACACCTGTATGCCGTCATCTGAACGGCCTACGAAACAGCATTATCCGTCTCTGTCCGAATCCGTAAACCGCAGCAGCATCTGCCGCGGCATTGTTTCAATTAAAAGAAGTAGCGGAGGCTCAGGAGCATTTCCCAAGTCGAGAAAGTACTGTTGTACTTTGTCCAGGTAGGCTCATTGAATGTGTAGGTTCCATTCTTGGCATTGTAAGAAAGAATAGAATCCGAGCTCAACCTGTCTGTCGCTCCCCATTTGCTGTTGATCAGGTTTCCGATATTGTTGATGTCAAACCCGATCTGCAGAGTATGTACAGTCTCCCTGTTGACATTGAAGTTGATGTCCTGGGTAAACTTGAAATTGAAACGGCTCTGCCAAGGCGCGACTGCACCGCCTCTCTGAGAATACTCGCCTCTATGTCTGCTGAGATATTTGTCACCTGCTATGAAAGATTCATACGCAGCCTTGTTCTCATCCGAAACGAACGGCATACCGGAAAGCTCCGCAGCAGTCGGGATATAGATAAGATTGTTGGCCCCGGTATCTCCGGTAACATTATTCATCGTGTATGAGTAGCGGGTGTATGAATATCCGCCTACATAGCAATGATTGTATCCTTCGTAGAAAAGCCCCAAAGTAGAAGCACCGAACTTGCCCTCCTGAATCCTGTAGCTGATATTTGCTATGAAACGGTTAGGAGATACATACGTAGAGTGACCGAGCTCAGCGACATTGGAACCGTTCCTGCCGTATGTCATAGTATAGAAAGCGGATGTAACCTGGTCTCCGATACCGTCAGATACGCTCATTCCGTCACTATATGTATATGCGGCCATCAGAGAAAGACCGAATTTGAAATCTTTCTGCATCCTTGCGGTTACGGAATAGTAATATCCTTTTGGTGCGACATTGGTGATATACACAGGCTGTACTGTACCTCCGACGCTGTTTTTGATGTTTTCAGACTGCCACAGGGTCCTCTTTTCAGGCTCTCCAGGAAGCTGGATACCGTTTTCATCCTGAACCATACCGAGTTTCTGGACATAGACTGATGTAAGGTCCTTGTTGAATATTCCTTCAACGGAAGCCTTTATTCCACCGGGGATCATACCGTCCAGGGCAAGTGATGTTTTCCATGTCGTAGGCATCTTGAGGTTCTTGTCCATTATGGTAGTTGCAGTCGGAGCAGGCAGATCCTGCTGAGTGAATGCCCCATTGTACATTTCGTTCACGATATCTTTAACCGTCGGCTGGAAGCCTGGAGTCAATTGTCCGTTTCCTTTTTCGTCAATATACTGCATCTGCATACAGTTGCTGTTGCCGACGGATGACACTATCCATACATTAGGAAGATGACCGGTATAAAGACCGGTACCTCCACGGAGCACAAGACTGCGGTTCTTGAGTATATCCCAATTGAATCCGATACGAGGAGAAACATTCAGACGGGCCTTCGGCATATTGTCGGTACGAAGACCTTTCATTGATTCCGAAGTGTTGGCCAGGTTCTCAAACTCAACATTGTTATTCCCTTTTACTGTAGGGTAGAACGGCATTTCAAGACGAAGTCCTGCAGTGAGTTTGAAATTGTCGCTGATATTCAGTTCATCCTGGGCATAAATCGATGCCTGCATATTCTGGAATGAAGGATACACCTGCTCCAGGGCATTGTTGTTAGGGAAGGTGATTGCAAAGGCCTTAGGAGCTGCATTGTTCTTGAAGTCATCCCAGCTGTTATATACATAAAAGCCGCTTCCTCCCTGCATATAACCGTTTTTGACATCGTTCCATTCAAACTGGACACCTGCGATGATATTATTGATGCCGACATTATAGCTGATCTCATCGGTAGCCACGACTGTGGATACGGCACGAAGGTTACCCAATGTAAACGGATCATTACCGAAAGATGTCAGGACAGCATCCACGTCTTCACCTCCGGATGTAGTGGTCTTGTCCATAATATCAACTGTAGGGAAATCCTTTCCTGCATGAGTCCTGTTCTCATACTGACGCGAATATGTCAGACGGAGTACATTGTTGAGCCTGCCTTCAAGGAACCTGGAGTTGAGTTCCATAGCAGCGGAAGTAAAGTTCTGGTTCTGGCTGTATCGTGAATTTTCAAAATACATCGAATACTCTGAAGTCCTTCCATAATTGTTCCTGTCATAGACCTTTTTTGAAAATGGGCTGATAGAGTTTGACGGAGCAGACGAATATGTGTTGACCGTATGAGAGAAACGCACATTGAGCTTATGGTCTTTGTTTATGTTCCAGTCAATACGGGCCATAACCTTCCAGTCAGGAGTGCTCACTGAATAATCCTGATAACGTCCCGGATTATAATCATAAGTTTTCTTAAGATAGTCAGACACTTCATTCAAGAAACCTTCAGTAGGTCTTGCCACAGAAGTGCTTCCTCCGAATTTGTCCCCTTCTCCCTTACGGGCTACCCTTGTAGAACCAGGAGTCGTCTCAGGAGAGAATTCAGCATTGACAAAGAAAAACAGTTTGTCTTTTACAATCGGTCCGCCGAGTGTAATTCCGGTGGTATTGCTGAGAGACTTGCTGAGATTTACTCTTTCATCACCGACACGGTCTCCTTTAAGCTGGTCGCTATTGAAATAATTGTACACGGAAGCGTGCCATTTGTTCGTACCGCTTTTTGTCACTGCATTGATGGCACCTCCAGTGAAACCGGAGTGACGCACATCGAACGGAGTAATGTTGACCGACATCTGCTCAAGTGCATCCAAGGAAATAGGAGAACCTCCGGCAGGGAGGTTTGAGCCGATACCGAAGGCATTGTTGAATGCAGCACCATCGACTGTCACATAAGAAGAGCGGTAGTTTCCTCCTCCGACTGCAAGTCCATTGCTTGTAGAAGAAGCCTGAGGGGTCAACTTCATAATATCATTCATTGAACGTGAAGTTGTAGGCAACGCATCCATCGTACGCTGGCTTATAGATGTTCCTGCGCCAGCCCTGCTGATATTCATATTTGAGTCGTTTCCGTCTACAACGAATATTGCAGCGTCCAGACCCAAAGCCTCTTCTTCAAGTTTCACGTTGACCGATGCGGTCTCGCCAAGGGATGCATAAATACCATTGGTTTCAACCTTACGGTAGCCAAGCATTTCTATCACAACAGAGTAAGGACCTCCCGGAGTGATATTGTTTACACGATAAGTACCGTTCTTATCCGTTACGGAATAATACTTTGTACCTGAATCCTGGTGAATGACCAGTACAGGAGCTCCGACAACAACACCTTCCGCATCTGTGATTTTTCCGGAAATTGATGATGTCGTCACCTGCGCGAACGCGCTAAGACAAGTAAGAATTACCCCCCCTATAAGGGACAGGCCAAACCTAAATGTTTGTTTCATAATGATTTAGTAATTTGATAAATAGGTTAATGCTGCAAAGATAGCACAATAACTGATTCCCGGAAATTTTTTCACGACCATTTGCCAGCACTGTAACAAATATTTAATTTTTATAAAACACAGAAGTGAGCCTTATACTCAGAAAACACCTGACAAGTTTTCGTGACAACACACCGTGGACATCGGACGGAAAAAAGGCCGATGGGAACACCACTAAAAGGCAACCGGATGATAATCAAGCACAGAACAAAGATGCACCGTGGACATCGGATAGGAAAAACACGAGCAAGACGATATTATATAAACACTTACAAATCAAGAATTTACATAAAACAACCCTGCTTTGCCTATCCAAAATCACGGGGGCAAAGCAGGGCCGCTCTCATCAACTCATTGAGTCATAAATGGTTACAAACCAACACCCTGCTCATATTTTGTATATTGCGGGAATCGGAATGCAGCCGCAGGATTTATTCTTTCGGAAGAAAACCTTTCTGAATCAGGCACTCTGCAATCTGGACAGCGTTTGTGGCAGCACCTTTGCGAAGGTTGTCAGCCACACACCAGAAATTCAGACCATACTGCACTGAAGGGTCGCGGCGGATACGTCCGACAAACACTTCATTTTTGCCCCACGCGAACAGAGGCATAGGATATACATTGTTGGCAGGATCGTCCTGTACGACCACTCCCGGCATCTCCTCCATAAGCCTGCGCGCATCCTCAACGGTGAAGTCACGATTGAACTCAAGGTTCACGGACTCGGAATGTCCGCCCTGGACCGGCACACGCACTGTCGTAGGAGAGACTCCGATGGATTCATCCCTGAGTATCTTATGTGTCTCGTTGACCATCTTCATCTCCTCCTTAGTATAGCCGGACTCAAGGAAAGAGTCGATATGCGGCAGGATATTCTGGTCGATAGGATAAGGATATACGGCTGGATATTCACCCCATTTGCCTCCCTCACGCTCTGCATTCATCTGATCTACAGCCTTATATCCGGTACCAGTCACGGACTGATATGTGGAAACCACTATCCTCTTTATCCCGTATGCCTTATGGAGCGGAGCCAGCGGAAGAAGCATCTGTATTGTGGAACAGTTGGGGTTCGCTATTATATAGTCGGTCTCCTCGAGGACATCCCCGTTGATTTCCGGTACGACCAGCTTCTTGGTCGGGTCCATTCTCCAGCAGGATGAATTGTCCACCACACGGCATCCGACCTCAGCGAACGCAGGAGCGAGCTCCCTTGAAGTATCCCCTCCGGCAGAGAACAGAGCGAGGTCAGGACGTGCCGCTATGGCATCTTCCGCACTCACTACAGGATATTCCTTCCCTTTGAATAGAATTTTTCTGCCGACCGACCTGGCCGACGCGACAGGATACAGTTCCGTTACAGGGAAGTTCCTCTCAGCGAGAACTTCCAGCATTCTTGTCCCCACCAGACCGGTGGCACCTACTACTGCTACTTTCATATTTATTCCTTATTTATTGATTTTATCTTTTTGCTGCCGCTCCGCATACACACAGTACAGAGACGGCAGAGTGCAAATATAATATTTTTACAATGCAGCTGAAAGGTCTGCGATAATATCATCGACATGCTCCGTTCCCACACTGAGCCTCAACATATTAGGATATACGCCTGCTGCGACCTGCTCTTCCGGGCTGAGCTGGGAATGCGTCGTCGAAGCGGGATGTACGATCAGTGACTTCGAATCGCCAACGCTTCCCACGTGAAGGATCAGCTCCAGCTTCGTGACCAGAGCGGCAGCGGCATCAAACCCGCCTTTGACACGGAACGTAAGCACGCCTCCGAAGCCGTTCCTGAGATATTTCTTTGCAAGCGAATGATATACATTGCTTTTCAGTCCAGGATAATTTACGCTCTCCACAGCAGGATGCCCCTCAAGGAACTCAGCCACGGCAAGCGTATTGTCGCAACATCTCTCCGCCCTGAGCGACAGCGTCTCAAGCCCCTGGAGCATCAGGAATGAATTGAAAGGAGAAGGTGCCGGGCCGAGATTGCGCAGTCCGTCCACACGTACACGTCCGGCAAACGCCGCCTTTCCGAAGACATCCTTGTACACCAGTCCGTGATAGCTTTCGGAAGGAGTCGCCAGCAGAGGATATTTTTCAGGAGTCCAGTCAAAATTGCCCCCGTCCACGACAACGCCTCCGAGAGCCGTACCGTGTCCGCAGATCCATTTGGTCGCGGAATGGATCACCACATTGCAGCCCCAGTCCACAGGACGGAAAAGATATCCGGCACATCCGAAGGTATTGTCCACCATCACGCAGATGTTCTTTCTGCGCGCCATCTCAACAATAGGTTCATAGTCAGGGACATTGAAAGCCGGATTGCCGAGATTTTCAAGATATACGGCTTTTGTGCGCCCATCCACCAATGCTTCAATATCTTCAGCCGTATCGCTTTTGGCAAATCTCACCTCGATACCGAAATCACGGAGAGTGGTTGCAAACATAGTGAAAGTACCGCCGTAAAGATAAGGGGAAGTCACAATGTTGTCCCCCGGACCGCATATATTAGTAACGGCAAGAAATACGGAAGACTGTCCTGAAGCAGTCGCCACCGCAGCAATGCCGTTTTCCAGTGCCGCCATCCTTTTCTCGAACACCTCATTGGTCGTGTTGGTGATACGGGTATAGATATTTCCCGCTTTCTTAAGTGCAAAAAGGTCTGCACCATACTGCATATCATCAAATGTATATGCAGTACTCTGGTATATAGGGACCGCCGTTCCTTTGGATGTCGGGTCAATTTCCTGTCCAGCCCTTACCTGAAGGGTTTCAAATCTGTATTTGTTTTCCATTGTGTTGAGTTTTTTGTCGTAATTACTGCAGAATATCGTTCAGGATTCCGGATGCCGTCTGGCGCGCACCGGCACCCGCCCCCTGTATCACAAGAGGAGACGGATAGAAATCGGTCTTTATTATTGCCGCGTTGTCCGTTCCGCAAAGATTGAAAAGCGGATGATCCTCCGCGACATCTTCAAGGGCTATCCTGGCCTTGTATCCGTATCTGGATTCAGGGTCTTTGACCAGGGAAGCGATAAACCTCTGCCTCAAGCCTTTTGACGCCGCACCTGAATAGCGGGCAGCGAAAAGTTCCTCGTTCTCCTCCAGCTTTTTGTAGAAAGCGTCCACCTTGCCTTCAAAGAACTCCGGTCCGAGCACAGGGGAAATCTCCACATCGGCTTCATCAATTCCTACACCGGCCTCACGCGACAGGATAAGCAGCTTGCGGAGCACGTCACGTCCGCTCAGGTCAAGACGCGGATCCGGCTCAGTATATCCGGCATCCTGAGCGCGTCTAACCACTTCCGCAAAAGTTCCGCCCTCGCCTCCTCTGTATGTACTGAATATATAATTCAAGGTTCCGGAAAGCACTGCCTCTATTTTCAGGATTTCATCACCGCTGTTGACGCTGCGCGCAATCGATTCAAGGATCGGGAGTGCAGCTCCGACAGTAGTCTCATATTTGAGTGAAGCCCCGTTCTCCAGAGCAGAAGACTTGAGCATCTGATACTGTTTATAAGGAGAGGAGAATGTAATCTTGTTGCAGGCGACAACGGAATATCCCCTTTTGAAGAGATTCATATATTTATAGGCGATATCCGAACTTGCCGTACAGTCGACAAACACGGAGTTTTCCATTGAGGTCGCCGCAAGAGCCTCGAAATAAGCCTCATTGGCAGCACTCTGCCCTTCAGCGAGAAGCTCGTCAATCCTGCTGATATCGACACCGTCCGTATCGATGACAAACCTCCTGCTGTTGGAAAGTCCGCACAGGTTAAGCCTCTTCCCTGTCCTGGCCGCAATCTTGTCCCTGTTCCCGGCGATGATTCCGACCAGAGCCTTGCCGACCACTCCGTAGCCTGCAATGAAAAGATTTATATCCTTGAGGAAGGTCTTGTCAAAAAACTCATTGTGTATATGCCTTATAGCGGCATTGACTTCTTCAGAACGCACAATAACGGAAATGTTCCTTTCGGAAGAACCCTGGGCAGTAGCCCTGACTGAAACGCTGTGACGTCCGAGAGCGGCAAGCATTCTTCCAGTAGTTCCGTATTGGCTGAGAATGTCATCACCGACAAGACATACTATCGAAAAACCCTTTTCAACCTTGAGAGGATTGAGCTTTCCGAGTGAAATCTCGTATGCGAAACAGCTGTCGGCCGCCTTTTTGGCCTTGTCCGCATCCTTCTCCGAGACGGCGATGCACATCGTATGCACCGAGGATGCCTGGGTTATAAGTATTATATTGATGTCATTCTGGCTCAAGGTTTCAAACAACCTGCTTGAAAAGCCCGGAATGCCGACCATCCCGCTGCCTTCAAGGGAAAGAAGAGCTATATTGTCAGAATTGGAGATGCCGATAAGCTTGTCCTTGCTGCGAGGAGGATTCTTTTCGATAAGCGTACCTGCAGCCTCAGGATCAAATGTATTTTTGACATAAATAGGAATCCCTTCCGCAACAACCGGCTGGATGGTCGGAGGATATATTACTTTAGCCCCGAAATGGGACAGCTCCAGCGCGGCGCGGTAGGATATGTTCTTTATGCTGCGTGCGGAGGGGACGATTTTCGGGTTGGAAGTCATCATTCCCGGAACGTCTGTCCATATCTCGAGTACCCTTGCCTTGCATCCTACCGCAAAAAGCGATGCGGAATAGTCAGAACCTCCCCTGCCGAGGGTCGTCGTCCTGCCGTGGGCATCAGATGAGATGAACCCGGGAAGCACAAACAGAGAGGCGATGGGATTGGATTCAATCATCTTTTCCACATTGGAGTATGTCTGCTCCATATCCACAACATTCTTTCCGCCGACTGACGAGGTCTTGACTATCTCACGGGAATCGATCCATTTGGTAGCTATTCCCACCGAAGCCAATCTTGTGGCTATTATACGTGTGGACAGCAATTCCCCGAAAGCCTGTATAGCATCGAGGCTTGCCGCACTCAGCTCGCCGAGGAGACATACTCCCTGCGCAATACCGCGAAGCGAAGAAAATTCCGCGTCGCATATTTCCAGGGATTCTTCATGTTTTTCAAGCGGAAGCAATTCCTTTATGATAGAGTGATGTCTGCTCTGAAGCTCATCTATCAAAGTCTTGTATTCCTCATCGCGCCCTGCAGCCAGATGTCCGATTCGGATAAGAGTATCAGTGCATCCGCTTATGGCCGAACACACGAGGATTGTCCTGTCGCGGTCTGCAGCCTTGCAGACGATGTCGACAACTTTTGACATATTAGCCGCATCAGCGACCGATGTCCCTCCAAATTTAAGTACCTGCATATATTGTTGTTCGTTTTATGTTATATCAATGATTGCCGCCCTTCAATTCAGCCCTGTCCGGATCCGCCGTCTCAAGCCCATCTGCCAACGGGGAGATTATCAATGACAGCTGGTCGTTCTCCAGGAGGAATCCGTCGTGTCCGAAGCGTGATGTAATGCCGTAGAAACGCGCTCCCGGTATATGTTCCGCAAGATACCTCTGCTCCTGAATCGGAAAAAGAGCGTCACTGTCTATACCGACTACCGTACAGTCAGCCTTGATGGCTGCAAGGGCATTGTCCACTCCACCGCGTCCGCGTCCGACATTATGGCTGTCCACAGAACGGCTGAGATAATAATAGGAATAGGCGTCGAAGCGGTCTGAAAGCTTCTTGCCCTGATAACGCTGATAGGAAGCTGATTTCTCGGCGAACAAAGTGTCATCCGACTTTTCCTCCTGGGTACAGTTGTACCCCTCATAGCTTCTGTACGAGATCAGAGCGATTGACCGGGCAGAGCGGAGTCCGGCTTCACCTCCTTTAAGCGACCCGCATTCCCGGAATGTGCTGTCCGCCTCCAGTGCGAGCCTCTGCGATTCATTGTATGCCGTAAGCCACGGGGTCACGCGGGCATTGCAGGCGATGAATACAGCCTTGCGGATGACAGACGGCTCCATAATGCACCATTCCACTGACTGGAATCCTCCTATCGAGCCTCCTACCATAAAATCAATCGCGGCGATACCGAGATGCTCCCGGACAAGAATATTTGCGCGTACGATATCCCTTACCGTAATCTCCGGAAAATCAAAATAGTACGGCCTGCCGGAAGAGCGTCTGACCTGTGACGGACCGGAAGACCCGTATGCGGATCCGAGCATATTCGCACATACTATAAAATATTTTTCCGTGTCGAAAAGTTTCCCGGGGCCGACAAGTTCCGGCCACCAGTCCGAAGGGTCAGAGTTGGCTGTCAATGCGTGACATATCCAGATTACCTTCTGTCCTGAAAATTTATGATGGGAGGTATGGTAGACTATTTTCAGGTCGTCAATGCTGCCTCCTGCCTCAAATTCAAATATACCTTTGTAATTGTATTCCTGTATTATCATATCAAAATGCGTATGTGCCTCCCTGTCATCAAGAGGCATTTCTGTTTATTCCGATTCTATTGTCTGGCTGGTTGCGCCTTCGTCACATCCCGCGACCGGATAAGGCATAGAAAAAACAATGCATCTTAGCGATGCATTCGCATTGACATCATTGATATGAAAGATGTTTTTCCCATAGAACAGGGCAAAGTTACAAATAATCTCCAAACCTGCAAGTGTCCATACCGTTTGACACCTGCTGGTTCAGGATACTGCTCTGTATTTCTCAGGAAGTACAGGCATTGCTCCGTTCTGTGTGCAGACAAAGGCTGATACCTCCACAGCAAGCTGATGCGCCTCACGCAATGTTCTGCCTTTAAGTACAGACGCAACGAATGTGGCTGTAAATGAATCTCCCGCGCTCTCATACTTATAGCCAAGCAATCCGCTGACAGTGACGAGCTCTTCGTCATTTATCTTCAAAATGTCGCAGATGCCCATAGACTCGAGAAGCACTTCCTTTGAATAGAAATTCCGGTGCAGATTGATGTCAAATACCTTATAGCTGTCCTGGGGCATTGCCGCCACAACTCCCCTGACAGTATCACGTGAGACACTGTTTCTCTAGGCGAGGGCCCCAAAACACAATGCTCCGGTCCGCCCGGCAAGCATTTCAAGTTCAGGAGTAAAGGGATATTGTCCCAGGCGACATTCTCTTTGATATCATACTGAGGGATTCCGTCGGCATCAAGCCCGACCGGCACGGTACCGGTCGGGAAATTGGCCTTTGCTACAACACCTTTCTACATAATGACAATACACATAATCTTGGCAAAGATATCAAAAAGCCTCGGCAGACGTTCAAGTAAGCGTTGTTGTCTGCCGAAGCGAAAATATGTATATATCCTAAAAATTGTTTTTCTCCCTAATGAACACAAAAAACACGAGGCCGGAAAATCAGCCTCGTAAATCTACCTATTTAAAGATCAGCAACCTGCTGTCCAGCGGATTGATTTCCTTTTCCCCAGGCACATCCTCAGGCGTACCGAACGGCATCTGTGCGACAAGACGCCACCGTGGATTTATGCTGAACGTTTTTGCGAGTTCTTCGTCAATCAGAGGATTGTAATGCTGAAGCGAGGCCCCGAATCCCATCTCTTCCAAGGCTGTCCATATCACGAACTGATGCATTGCCGAGGTGTGTTCGGAATATGCCTTGAAGCTTTCGGCATATATCGGGAATTTTTTCTGCATATCTTCCACGACATCCGTATCCTCATAGAAAAGAACCGTACCATATCCTGAAGCGAAACTTCCTTCCACTTTGGCTTCGGTCCTTCAAAAAGATTTTTCAGGAGTCACTTTCTTCAAAGCAGCAAGTGTTATCTCCCACATCTTCTTATGATGCTTTCCAAGCAAAAGGACAATTCTTGCTGATTGCGAATTGAATGCTGACGGAACATTCTTTACAGCCTCCTCCAGCATTTCAATTATCTGCTGATCCGGCACCGGTGAAACAGGTGACAACTTATAGTAACTTCTGCGGTGTCTGACCGCATCCATAAATTTATTGTTTTTCATAATGACATTTTTTCCCGGCACCTATGCAACAACACTGCCAAAACCTGAGAGCCCGTCACACCTGATATAAAAGACATCATATAAAATCAGCCGGAGAATTCCGATACAAATCACGAGCAGGGCCTCGATTCGTAACACATTGGTTATCAGACATATAAAGAAAGCAATTTTGCTTTGCCCCCGTCAGAATGTATGAGCAAAGCAGGTTTCATTTCCTTATCTCACTGTGGTTCAAGGCATTATATAATTGACCCCTGCTCGTGTTTTGTGTATCGTCCTAAAAAAGGTTTACCCAAAGACAGGAATATCACGAAATGCACCACCTCGCTACACCGACCATCAAACATTACAACTGAAGGTAGCATCAGATCATTCCACCTTCAGTAGACTTATGCTGATTATCAACTATTTGCCGCTGCAGGTGGACACTGATTTTTTACACCTTCAATTGTCAAGCTTGAGCAGAATGCATATATGATGGATTTGTCACTGAAGGTGGTAAATCAGAAGCACCACCTCAAGTGAATTACTATTGATTATCAAATAATTACAACTGAAGGAGGAAGATCCGGGAAACCACCTTCAGTATATTTTCATTGATTATCAGCACATTGCTACTGAAGGTGGCAGATATGGGAGAAGCATTCAATCCAATTCTGCCAACCGGTAGCGACTACACAAAACAACTAGGATTTTACTCTGCTCCCTGTTTACTGTTGCTACCTTCAGTCAAGGTAAACTGATTACCAATTATTTGCAAGTCAAGGTGGCGGCAGAGCTAATTGGATAGGCGGGTTCTCACAACTAACTGAAACACAATAAATTGCAAAACAGTATACTCCATATAAGGGATACTGTTTTATATAACATTGATACACAATGTATTACAAGGCCCCACCTGCAAACACAGGGATGGTTATCCACAACTAACTGCCCAACAAACAGCAAAACAGTACAGCTTACAGCAAAATAGCACAGTCCAATCCCGTCATAATATTTCGTTTTAACACATTGACGTACAATTTTTATAGAGAGCAGCCTTTGAATTGTACATATTTTCATTCTACCGTCACTCCGGTCAGACAGCAAGAGCACCCTCATTCCATATTCAATTGATTATCAAGCATATATAAAGCAGTATGCCGTTTAAATGTCATACTATTCCATAAACACATGTCAATCAGTGACTTGCAAAGGGAGGGTCTACCAGTGCCGGTGCGTAGGACCTTATCAGCGAGCGAGACAAGGTGGTATAATAGACACTTTTGTCTGTTTTAAAGCCATCATAAGGCACATTTCTGATCACCATTAAAAGTATGTGTCTATATTAACTGTATTTTTGCCAAAGCGTGGCCATC
>ERZ778497.1014-NODE-1014-length-19995-cov-4.652106_pt1 | contig 19995 bp, 17 predicted proteins | sample MGYA00509938_ERZ778497 | MGnify/ENA primary metagenome ERZ778497 (study PRJEB29527, sample SAMN07138969) | mouse gut metagenome | material: feces | host: mouse | place: China:Nanjing | collected 2016-01-25 ... | reverse complement strand
CAGATATCCTGCATACAGCTTCTCCAGCTCTCCGACACTGTCATATTCCACAAGGCAGGCACAATGCACCTTCATTCCGAAAGTGTTGCGTGCCGTAAGATCATAGTTCCGGATAATTTCCATCGCAATATCCTGTCAATTCATAAAACGCTATTTCACCAGGGCAAAATGCAACCCGTCGAGCTTGTCCCAGGCACCTCGGGTGAAGTCAGGGACCCTGACCGGCTTGCTTCCGTTCTCTATGGAAGCAGATGTCAGTTCACCTATGCAGGACCACTCTGCTGCGTCATAGACGTCCTGGTCAAGAGGAAGACCGTTGCGGAGACAGTACACGAGACGGTAGTCCATTATGAAGTCCATTCCGCCATGACCGCCCACTTTCTTTGCCTTTTCCTCTATTTCCTTAACGATAGGATGACGGTACTTCTCCATCAGAGCATCACGCACGTCATCAGGAACAAAGCTATGTGAAGAAAGGTCATCATAAGACCTGATGGAGTCTTCTATCTGATCCGGTTCAAAAGAGTAGCCCGGATAAGGATATTTCTCCGCATAGCCTTTCGTGCCGACAACCTGGTACATACGGTCGTATGGACGCGGAGTATAAACATTGTGTTGAAGAAGGATGGTCTTTTCGTTCACAGTACGGATTACGGTAGTCGTCTGGTCACCGTTGGCAAAAGAATCCTTGCCCATACGTTCCTCGGCCAGACTGCGGCCTATCACCGATTTCGTGTCCATCGCTACAAGATAGTCCATACGGTCACCGCGGTGGATGCCAAGAAGCTGGCAATCAGGACCAAGACCGTGCGTCGCATACACATCGCCACGATGAGAGCGGTTGAAATCAAGGCGCCAGTTGCCGTAGTAATCATCCCAGTACTCGGAAAGATTATGGATATAAGAGCCTTCAGCGTGCAGGATCTCACCGAAAAGACCCTGCTGAGCCATATTCAGAGTCGTCAGCTCAAAGAAGTCGTATACGCAGTTCTCAAGCATCATACAGTGACGGCGCGTGCGCTCGGAGGTGTCGACAAGACGCCAGCAGTCAGCCACTGATGTCGCGGCCGGGACCTCAACGGCAACGTGCTTGCCGTGCTCCATCGCGTAGACCGCTATGTCGACATGACTCTGCCAGTCGGTGCAGATATACACCAGATCGATGTCATCGCTCTCGCAAAGACGCTTCCAGCCATCCTCACCGCTGTATCTGGACGCAGGAGGAAGACCTCTCTCCGAAAGAATCCTACAGGAAGAATCAACACGGTCCGGCTCAAGGTCGCACAGCGCAGCCACGCGCGCACCGTCTATATATGAAAAGCGGTAGACCGCGGAAGGACCGCGCATACCGAGCCCGATGAAGCCAACACGCACCGTGTCAAGCGGAGAAGCGGCAAAGGACAGCATATCTGTCTGACCGGGAGCACGGGAAGGCTCCGGGAAAACTATCACACCGTCCTGGATTCTGTAGGGTCCTTCATTGCAGGAGGACAATATACCGCATATCACCAGACATACCGTACAAAGAGCATAAAACCGTTTTTTCATAATATGATTTTTTATATTAAGTTCCTATCCTATCTCGGCTCCGTTGGAAAGAGTCTCCTGAGGAGTGACAAAACGCATTTTGCCGTCTCCCTGACGGGCCATCAGAATCATACCCTTTGATTCTATCCCGCGTATTTTGCGAGGAGCCAGGTTGGCAAGGATACAAATCTGCTTTCCGACCATATCTTCAGGAGAATAATACTCAGCGATACCGGACACTATAGTACGTGTATCGATACCCGTATCTATAGTAAGTTTGAGAAGTTTGTCTGTCTTGGGCACCCGCTCAGCCTCAATGACTGTAGCCGTGCGTATATCCATTTTCCCAAAATCATCAAATGTGCATTCCTCTTTCTGAGGAGCGACCACTTTTGCAGCCTCTGCTGCCGCTTCAGCCGCCTTTTCCGCCCTTATCGCATCAAGACGGTCAAGCTGCGCCTGTATGGCATCATCCTCTATCTTGGCGAAAAGGAGCTCCGCCGCACCTATCTGGTGACCTTCAGGAAGCAGGTCTCCATTCCCGAGCATATCCCATTTCAGGCATACGCATTTACCCTCACCCGGGCAGGCCGAAGACGCACAGGAGGCCGGCACGGTATGCAACGCCGCACCTTCACCGTCTCTGTATGTATTGACGGTCTCCTGCTCTCCCTTACGGTGGTCCGTTCCGGCACAAAGACATACATCCAGCATTTTGCGCAGCTTCTCGGAAGAGAACGGCAGGAACGGCTCGAATGCAATCGCCAGAGACGCACATATCTGAAGGCTGACATTCAATATGGTGGCACAACGCGCCATATCAGACTTGGCAACTTTCCACGGTTCAGTATCTGAGATATACTTGTTTCCCACGCGTGCGATTCCCATAGCATCCTTCAGTGCCTCACGGAAATGGTAGCTATCAAGGTTCTTCTCCATACTTGCCCTAAGCACAGGGATTTCAGCCAGAGCCTCCCTGTCAATGTCAAGAAGTTCTCCCGCTGCAGGTACCTTCCCTTCAAAATATTTGTGCGTAAGCACTACGGCACGGTTGACGAAATTACCGAAGATGGCGACAAGCTCACTGTTGTTGCGTGCCTGGAAGTCTTTCCATGAAAAATCATTGTCTTTAGTCTCAGGAGCATTGGCCGTCAGGACATAGCGCAGCACATCCTCCTTGCCCGGGAACTGCTCGAGATATTCGTGAGCCCACACGGCCCAGTTGCGTGAAGTTGAAATCTTGTCCCCTTCAAGGTTAAGGAACTCGTTTGCAGGAACATTCTCAGGAAGTATATAATCACCGTATGCCTTGAGCATAGACGGGAATACAATGCAATGGAACACGATATTGTCCTTGCCGATAAAGTGCACAAGCTTGGTGTCACGGGATTTCCACCAGGTCTCCCAGGACTGCGGAAGCAGCTCTTTAGTATTTGATATATATCCGATAGGAGCATCGAACCACACATAAAGCACCTTTCCCTCGGCACCCTCAACAGGAACCGGCACTCCCCAGTCAAGGTCACGGCTCACCGCACGCGGCTGAAGTCCTCCGTCAATCCAGGATTTGCACTGTCCGTACACATTTGTCCTCCATTCCTTGTGCCCGTCAAGAATCCATTCCTTCAGCCAGGACTCATACCGGTCAAGAGGAAGATACCAGTGTTTTGTGCTCTTCTTGACAAGCGCGCTTCCGCTCAAAGCGGATTTAGGATTGATCAGCTCATCCGGAGAAAGGGTGCTTCCGCATTTCTCGCACTGGTCACCGTATGCTCCCTCAGAGCCGCATTTTGGACAGGTACCGGTAATATAGCGGTCTGCAAGAAAGGTTCCCGCAGCCTCATCATAATACTGCTCGCTCTCCTTCTCTATGAATTTGCCCTCGTCATACAGCTTGCGGAAAAATTCCGAAGCCGTCACGGAGTGGGTCTTGGACGATGTCCTTGAATATATGTCAAAGTTGATTCCCAGCCCGGAAAACGAATCCCTGATAATCTTGTTATATGTGTCCACAATATCCTGTGGAGTACATCCCTGCTTCTGGGCCTTGATAGTGATAGGCACACCGTGCTCGTCGGAGCCGCAGACATAAAGCACGTCCTCCCCCTTCATCCTAAGATACCTCACATAAATGTCCGCCGGCACATACACTCCGGCAAGATGACCGATATGCACCGGTCCGTTGGCGTATGGCAACGCGCAGGTCACCAAAGTACGTTTGTAATTGCTGTCCATATACTTTTCTGTTTATTTTCTGTTGAATCCCCTTCCAAGCTTTTCATTCATAATCATTTTCTTGCGGTTGAGATCCTGAAGCTCTTCAAGAATATCCTTCTGTCCCTCAATATCCCCGGGATCAAGCGCAAGAAGCTTTTCGGAAATATCCTTTATCCTCTTTTCTATGCGTTTTACTTTATATATGATAATAGAACGGGGCACATACATCACAAGCTGTGTCGCCTCTGCCGTCATAGAGTCAAGATAGTTCTTGACTGTAAGGTCGTATTTCGGAACCACAAGGTCCAAAGCGACCTCTGCCACGTAACGGTCACTGCTGTTCATAATCCTCTGGGCAATCTGGTCCTGCGACAGCCCCTCCTCATATAATTCAAAATAAAGTTCGTATGCCTTGTGATAGAGTTCATTGCAGAACTCATCACCGTCAGCGGCAAGCGAAACGTCAATAAAATCAGCCACTGTCAGCGGTTCCTCCGAAAAGAAGTCCGAATCACGGTCAAACTGCAGCACCTCCTGTCCCTTGTTCAGGACAAAATCAAGCAGCTCACGTTCGCAAGGCGCAAGCATCGGATCGGTAATCCCCGGCTTCGCGGCAGGTTCAATCCTCACATCCTCACGGACCGGCACATTCCCGTCGTCCGGAACATCAACGTAGACAGGCTTCCTTGCCTGCCTGTCATTATGCTTCTTCTCTTCCGCCAGCAGTTCTCCTCTTGTCGTCCTTATCCTGTCAAACAGTATCTGCGCCTCTATATTGAACTTGATGCTGCAGCTCTCCACATAGACAGACCTTTTGACCGCATCAGGAATCAACGCTATCGTATCGGCTATATCGTTTATCAGATTGGCTTTCTTCAGCGGGTCACCTCCGGCCTCATTGAGAAGCAGGTCAGATTTGAAACTTATGAAATCCTGTTCGTGCTCACTTATAAAGCTACGGACTTCCTCCTGAGTATGCTTGCGTGAGAACGAATCCGGGTCATCACCGTCAGGGAGAAGCACCACCTTTACATTCATACCCTCCTTCAGCACAAGACCAATACCCCTCAATGCGGCGTGTATCCCGGCGGAATCCCCGTCATATATGATAGTTACATTTTCCGTGAACTTCCTTATCAGCCTTATCTGCTCCACGGTCAGGGATGTACCGCTTGAAGCGACGACATTGGTGATTCCGAGCTGGTGCATCGAGATGACATCAAGATAGCCTTCCACAAGAAGACAATTGTCCTGACGCGAAATCTCATTCTTGGCGAAATAGATTCCGTACAGGGACTTGCTCTTGACATATATCTCAGTCTCGGGAGAATTGACATATTTTGCCACGGTCTTGTCAGACCTCAGGGTACGGCATCCGAAAGCTATGACCCTTCCGCTTACAGAATGGACAGGAAAGACCACCCTGTCATAGAACCTGTCAGTAAGACTGCCGTCATCCCTCCTTACGCACAGTCCGGTATCAACAAGGAACTCTTCCTTGTATCCCGCCTCACGGGCTGTACGGGACAAAGACTTCCTGTCAGAAGGAGCCCATCCGAGACCGAATTTCTCAATCGTCGCATCCTCCAAACCTCTTGACTGGAAATAGGCATAACCGACCGACCGGCCCTCCTGAGTCCTGAGCGAATCACGGAAAAATCTGGAGGCATACTCCGAGACAAGAAGCAGGCTTTCATTCCTCTGCCTTCCGGCAATTTCCTCGGCCGTCTCCTCCTTTTCCACCACCTCTATATTGTATTTTCTCGCAAGGTACTTCAGAGCATCGACATAAGACAGCGTCTCGTGCTCCATCACGAACCCAACGGCTGTACCGGACTTGCCGCATCCGAAACATTTGTATATACCTTTGGCAGGAGACACGTAGAAAGACGGGGTCTTCTCATTATGGAACGGACAGCAGGCCATATAATTGGCTCCACGCCGCTTCAAAGTGACGAAATCCCCGACCACATCAACGATCTGCGCTGAATCCAGTATCTGATCAACGGTCTGCTTTGGTATCATTCCGGCATCAATCCTCTACTTTTTCGTATTCCACGTCCTTGACATCAGACAGATTGCCGACCTTGCCGGTATTGGTCTCAGGTCCGGAAAATTTGACATCATAGGCCTTCATAGCCTTGTTCATCCTGCAGGTAGCAAGGAATTCAGAGATTCCGTACACAAGAGTAGCTATACCTGCAACAAGAGTAAGCGCGGAGGCTGAACCGAAAGGGTTGAAAAGCAGAAGAGAGCCGCCGATGGCGCACAGCACCGGAAAGATAAAGAACACAAATCCGAAACCTATCACACTCGTAGTGCTCGCGAGCACCACTATCTGAAATACGCCGAGCACAAGCAGCACTACTCCGAGAAGGAATATTATCACGCTTGCCACAGCTCCCGGATACATAAATATTATCACACCCAACACGACATCGACAACCGCATTTGCCACCATAAGGCCAAGCGCGCCTCTTTGCCTGTTGATAACCCCGTATGCGAAAGACACCAGTCCGGAGGCTATAAGAAAAGCCGCCAGAACTTTCACGACAAGCATCAGGGACGTCTCCGGCTTTATGACCATTATCAAACCTACAACAATAGCGGCTATGGCTCTCAGCCAGCCTCCGAATCTGTTCTTGAAACCGAAAGTAATCATTTTGAATCTTACATATTACAACATCTGCAAAAATAAGGATTTTTTAGTATTTTCGCGGCTCTTTTATCATATAATGTATAAGTTAGCGGTATGAAGTCGGATATTGAAATTGCAAGGGGCATCACAATGAGGGAGATAAAGGATGTCGCCGAAGAAATCGGAATCCCGGAAAACGTAATAGAGCAGTACGGCAAGCATATAGCCAAAATTCCGGAGACGTCAATAGATGAGGACAAGGTCAAAAAAAGCAGACTTATTCTCGTAACGGCAATCACCGCCACAAAATCCGGCATCGGCAAGACCACAGTATCGATAGGACTGGCACTGGGCCTGAACAGGATCGGCAAAAGGGCAGTCCTGGCACTCAGGGAGCCCTCCCTCGGTCCATGTTTCGGGATGAAAGGAGGAGCGGCAGGAGGAGGATATGCCCAGATTATGCCGATGGACAAGATAAACCTGCATTTCACAGGAGACTTCCACGCTGTGACTTCCGCACATAACCTGATTTCAGCAGTACTGGACAATTACATATACCGCCACCAGAAAGACGGTTTCGCCCTCAAGGAAATATTATGGAAAAGAGTGCTTGACGTCAACGACAGGTCGTTGAGGCAGATAGTGACAGGACTGGGCCCGAGAACCAACGGACTTCCCCAGGAATCAGGATTCGACATCACACCTGCATCTGAAATAATGGCAATCCTCTGCCTTTCCTCGGATCTTGAGGATATGAGGAGAAGGATAGACAACATAATACTTGGATTCACATTTGAAGACATACCGTTCACAGTAAAGGACCTCGGCATCACAGGCTCTGTGCTTGTGCTTCTACAGGATGCGATAAGACCGAACCTGGTACAGACGACCGAAGGTACAGCCGCATTCGTGCACGGGGGACCTTTCGCCAACATAGCACACGGGTGCAACTCGGTCATAGCGACAAAAGCCGCTATGACATACGGTGATTACGCCATCACTGAAGCTGGTTTCGGAGCTGATCTCGGAGCCGAAAAATTCTTCAACATAAAATGCCGCAAAAGCGGGCTTGAACCGGCCCTGACAATACTTGTCGCGACACTGCGCGGTCTCAAGATGCACGGCAGCGTACCTATTGAACGCATAGCGGAACCGGACGAGGCTGGACTGCGCAAAGGATTCGCAAACCTTGACAGGCACATACGCAACCTGCAGAACTTCGGACAGACAGTCATCGTCTGCCTCAACAGATTCGCATCAGACTCGGACGAGGAACTTGATATCGTGCGCAGGCACTGCAAGGAATACGGTGCAGGATTCGCCCTGAACAACGCATTTTCAGAAGGCGGCGCAGGAGCTGAAGAACTTGCGGAACTGGTTGTACGGACATTGGAAGAAAAGCCTTCAGAAGCTCTGAAGCTGACCTACAATGACAGCTTCACCATAAAGGAAAAGATAGAAAGCATTGCAAAAGAAATCTACGGTGCGGCTTCAGTGTCATTCAGCAGCCAGGCCAAAAAGAAATCCGCCCGTATCGAAACTCTCGGAATGTCACATTTTCCTGTCTGCATAGCAAAGACCCAGTATTCGTTCTCCCAGGACGCCAAGGCCTACGGAGCACCGGAAGGATTCAATTTTGAGATAAAGGACCTGATAATCAATGCCGGTGCAGAAATGATAGTGGCGATTGCCGGTGACATAATCAGGATGCCGGGACTTCCGGCAGAGCCGGCCGCCCTGAAGATAGATATAGTAAACGGCAACATAGAAGGTTTGAGCTGATATGGGATTCTACGACAATCACAACCACAGCCAGTTTTCATTTGACGGATACAGAACCACCGCTGAAGCATCCGCAAAAGCCGCATACACAGCCGGACTTGAAGGAATATGCTTCACTGACCATTGCGATTTCTATGTCCCGCCGATGAAGGCTGCCTACGAAAAGTTCGTCTCTGAAGTATTTGACATAGAGGCGCAGCAGAAAGAGATTGACAGACTGTCCGGCACACTGGAGGGAATAAAGATATTCAAAGGCATTGAAGCAGGCCTGTACCACGCCTGCCGGCAGCAGCTACGTGAGCATCTGTCAAAGCACCGGTTCGACCAGGTCATAGCCTCAGTGCATTATATAGACGACACTGACCCGTTCTACGGAGGATATTACGAAGGAAAAGACTGGAAACAGGCATACGGACATTACCTTGAAACAATCTTCGAAGAAATGACCTGGCTCGGCAACTTCGATATCCTCGGACACTATGACTATGTCGCAAGATATGCCCCGTATCCCCAATCAAGCATCTTCTACAAAGATTTCAGCGATATCCTGGATTCAATATTAAAATATCTCGCACAAGAAGGCAAGGCTCTGGAAATCAACACAAAGACATACCAGGACTACAATGGACGCACACCTGTACTCGACAGGGACATACTGATGAGGTACAAAGAATTGGGAGGTGAACTTGTCAGCCTCGGCTCGGATTCGCACGACCCTTCAAGGCCAGGGCACAGATTCGGAGAATTTGCCGAAGTCCTGAAATCATACGGATTCCGTTATCTCACACATTTTGAAGCCCGCAAAGCTGTCCCTCTCACAATCAGATAATCCGCTCCGTGAACAGCTTCATCAGTTTGCGACTTCGCAGAGGAACTTAAGACGTACAAGACGTATGCACTGTTCGTCATAGTCAGGGCCAAGTTCATTCATAGCCTCATCTATGGAATCCGTTTCGGCGTCCTCGCGGAAATAGTCATAGATATCCTGCATAGTGTCCTCATCCATAATCTGCTCTATGTAATAGTTGAGGTTCAATTTCGTGCCCGAATAGACGATGGCCTCTATTTCGGAAAGAAGCTCGTTCATATCCAGCCCCCTGTTCCCTGCAATGTCTTCAAGCGAGTGTTTCCTGTCTATGCTCTGGATAATGAACACTTTGTTGGCAGACTTGTTGACAACTGATTTCACCACAAAATCATCAGGACGGTCAATGTCGTTCTCCTGGACATATTTTCCGATCAGTTCAATGAACTCCTTTCCGAATTTGCGCGCCTTGCCTTCTCCGACTCCCTGACAGTTCTTCAGTTCATCGTAAGTGACAGGATACATTATGGACATATCCTCAAGCGAGGCATCGCTGAATATCACCCAGGTCTGCAGATTCAGCCTCTTGGACATAGACTTGCGAAGGTCTTTCAGCATTGACAGAAGCATCATATCACCTCCGCCTCCTCCGCGGACCGCCGCTGCGGGAGTGTCATCATCGTCATCCTCACCGTCCACGAATTCCCGTTCTTCCGTCAGCATAAGCTCGTATGGGGCTTCAAGGAATGCAAGTCCCGCATCCGTCACTGAAACCAGTCCATACGACTCGATATCCTTGTCCAGAAGATGAAGTATGATTCCCTGATGGATGACAGCCGACCAGAACTTGACCGAATGCTCCTTGCCCGCACCGAAAAGCTCAAGCTCATCGTGCTTGTATGATTTTATAAGGGCATTTGAGACTCCTGACAGAATGTTTGCAAGATGCTCTGTCTTGAAATGCTCAGGCATAGACTGCACCAGTTCGATCAGAAGACACATTTCTTCTCTTCCGTCAAACTTCTTTTTCGGATGCAGACAGTTGTCGCACGCTCCGCAGTTGTCCTGCTGATAGCTTTCCCCGAAATAATTCAGAAGCAGTTTCCTCCGGCACTGATTGGACTCAGCGTACGCCACCGTCTCAAGCAGAAGCTGCTTTCCTATCTCCTGTTCGGCGACAGGCTTGCCCTGCATGAATTTCTCAAGTTTCTGTATATCCTTATAGCTGTAGAATGCTATACAGTTTCCTTCCTTGCCGTCACGCCCTGCACGTCCCGTCTCCTGATAATAGCCCTCTATGCTTTTAGGGATATCATAATGTATCACAAAACGCACATCCGGCTTGTCTATGCCCATACCGAACGCTATGGTCGCCACTATCACATTGATCTCTTCCGTCAGGAACTTGTCCTGATTTTCAGCGCGTGTCTTCGCATCAAGTCCGGCGTGGTAAGGCAATGCCTTTATGCCATTGACATTCAGCAGCTCCGCAAGCTCCTCCACTTTTTTGCGGCTCAGGCAATAGATAATTCCGGAACGGTTCGGATGCTGCTTTATGAATCTGATGATCTCCCTTTTAGGGTCGGACTTGTCACGTATCTCATAGTAGAGGTTCGGTCTGTTGAACGAAGACTTGAATACCTTCGCATCCTGCATACCGAGGTTTTTCTGGATATCACTCTGGACTTTAGGGGTAGCGGTAGCGGTCAACGCAATGACAGGGGCATTGCCTATATCTTCCATTATCGCCCTCAGACGACGGTATTCAGGTCTGAAGTCGTGTCCCCATTCAGAAATGCAGTGCGCCTCATCAATTGCATAGAATGAAATCTTTATCTCCTTCAGCAAGGCGATGTTCTCCGCTTTTGTCAACGACTCCGGAGCCACGTAAAGCAGCTTTGTGACTCCCGACAGCAAATCTTCCTTGACCTCCGCAATCTGTACCTTGGTCAGAGAGGAATTCAGGAAATGCGCGATACCGTCCTGGCCCGACACGAATCCCCTGATCGCATCCACCTGGTTTTTCATAAGCGCGATCAAAGGCGACACAACAATCGCCGTCCCGTCCATCACAAGGGCAGGAAGCTGATAGCACAATGATTTCCCTCCACCGGTAGGCATAAGGACAAAGGCATTGTTGCCTTTGACAAGGTGACTTATAATCTCTTCCTGGCTGCCTTTGAAAGAGTCAAAGCCGAAAAATTCCTTCAATTTGCTGTGAAGCGCTGCTGAATCGATATCCATAAATAACAAATAATTTCAACTAAGTTATAATAATATTTTTTGCCTGACAAATATTTATTGGTGTTTTTAATTGTATATTTGCCGTCCCAAATGTTAGAATTCAGAACGGGAACTTCTGAAAAAAGACAGAATATATCCGAATCAGAAATGGAAAACAAGTTGCAACAGTACAGAAACCGTGAAATTCTTCACATATTTAATGCTTTTGTACACAATCAGACCACAGGAGGAATCCTTCTGCTCCTGTGCGCAATAGTCGCCGTAGTGATGGCGACAGTACCGGGAGGGGAATGGTTTGACAGGATGTGGGAGAACAGCGCAAGCATCTCCGTCGGAAATTTCTCCATAGACATGACGCTGCGCGAGTGGATAAACGACGCTCTGATGGCGGTCTTCTTTTTTGTAGTAGGACTTGAAATCAAGCGTGAGATGCTTGTAGGGCAGCTGTCTTCCATCAAAAGGTCCATACTTCCTATTATGGCGGCCGCAGGAGGGATGCTGGTGCCTGCCATAATCTTTACGATTTTCAACCACGGGAATCCCGACACCGCACACGGATGGGGAATTCCTATGGCCACCGACATCGCATTCGCCGTCGGAGTCCTTTCAATTCTGGGCGACAAGGTCCCTCCAGGAATAAAGGTCTTTCTTACCGCACTGGCCATCGTGGATGACCTGGGGGCAATCATCGTACTCGCAATATTCTATCCGACCCACGCGATTCATTTCAGCTGCCTGCTTTATGTCGCGCTCATACTTCTCGTGCTGTATATCTTCAACAGGATGCACGTCAAGAATAAGCTGATGTACATCATCCCCGGTCTTTTCATGTGGTACTTCACATACCAGTCCGGCATACACGCGACAATTTCAGGAGTTCTTCTCGCTATGGTAATCCCAGCAAGGGGAACCATCAATGAGCTCAAGTTCCAGAACAAGATTGAATATCTGCTGAAGAAATTCAAGCTGACAAGCAACGCGCAGATAAACATACTCGCAAGTCCTGAACAGCAGCATATCATACACAGCATGAACCAGGAAATCCTGAAAGTCGACCCTCTGATGCACACATTTGAAAGCAAGCTGCATCCGGTCGTGACTTTTGTGATAATGCCTCTGTTCGCATTGGCAAATGCAGGAGTAGCCCTGAATTTCAACAATTTCGGTGAAGGCATACCTTCACTTGCGCTCGGCATATTCTTCGGACTTCTGCTCGGGAAACCTATAGGAATATTTCTCTTCAGCTTCATCAGCATCAAATGCAGGATGGCAGCTATGCCAAGCGGCATAACGTGGACACAGCTCGCAGCCGCCGGAGTACTCGGAGGAATAGGATTCACAATGTCGATATTCGTCAATGGCCTGGCATTCAACAACCCTATACTTACAGATATAGGAAAGATCAGCATTCTTATCACATCGACAACAGCTGCCGTCTGCGGACTTGCGGCAATCAGGTGCACCTGCAAAGAAAAGGCTGCCAAGCTTACCGCTGCACAGATACTTCCGGAGAATAAGAACAAAATAAAAGCAGCTCCAGGAATTGAAAGCCACAAAGAAAAACCAACAAAATAAAAGTAAATATGAAAACAGTAAAATTTATCGCAGCAGCAGTAGCGGCAGTCGCTTTCGCCGCTTCCTGCCAGTCAAACGGCGGAGTTGAAACAGAAGCACAGCTTCCGACAAAAGCAGAAACTGATTCCGTAAGCTACCTTATAGGTGTCAACTTCGGCTATTTCATCAAATCAAACAATTTCGGTGAAGACCTCAACTATGCGCAGATCAAAAAAGGTATGATGGATTTCATCAAGGCTGAAGGAACTCCGAACGATCCTGAATTCAACGGACAGTTCAAGGTAAGCCCTGAAAAGATGAACGAGCTTTTCAACGATTTCATCACAAAGAGAAACGCCTACACAGCTGAGGTAAACCAGAAGAAAGGCGAGAAATTCCTTGAGGAGAACAAGATGAAAGACGGCATCGTAGTTACAGAGAGCGGTCTTCAGTACAGAATCATCGAAGCAGGAAACGACGTTAAAGCAGGTCCTGCCGACACTGTATATGTACATTACACAGGAACACTCATCGACGGTACCGAGTTTGACGCAAGCGACCGCACAAAAGAGCCGGTAAAACTTATGCTCAACAGGGTCATCAAAGGTTGGACAGAAGGTCTCCAGCTTGTAGGTGAGGGTGGAAAGCTCCAGCTCTACATTCCGTCTGATCTTGGTTACGGCCCACGTGCAACAGGTTCAATCGGAGCAAACTCTACTCTTATTTTTGACATTGACGTTGTCAAAGTCGGCAAAGTTGCAGCAGAGGAGTAAAAACAACCGGAGAATCATCACGATATGGCTTTGGAAATAGAAGGCAAGATAGTACGTAAGCTGAACGTCCAGAACGGAGTTTCAGCAAGAGGGAATTGGGCGAAACAGGAATTTATCGTCGAATATCAGGAAGGTAATTTCCCGTCCCAGATATGCTTCAACGTGTGGGGAGAAGACAAGGTAAAGGATCTGGAAAAATTCCAGGTCGGAGACAAAGTGAAGATTGCCTTCAACCTCAGCAGCAGGGAGTACAACGGACGCTGGTACAATGATATCCGTGCCTGGAGAATAGAGACAGCCGGTGTACCGGTTCCTCCATACCAGGCTCCAGGAGCAGCTCCTTCAGGTTCGGCTCCGCTGCCGACAATCGATGATATGCCTGCAGATTTCGGCGGAAACGATGACGACCTGCCGTTCTGACACGGCCTTTACAATAAAAAAGCGACTGGTTATTCCCGGTCGCTTTTTTTATATCTGCTTCCACTTTATTGACTTGTCGCGGTTCCAGTACGAAAGCTGACGCTTGGCATAATGGCGCGTATTGCGCTGAATAAGCTCCACGGCACGCTCCAGGGATGTCACGGGACCGTCCCCAGGAGTCTGCGGAGTCCACCCTTCCGATGAGACCTTTCCATCCAGAAAATCAAACCAGTCAAAAATCTCCTTATATCCCACCGTCTGCAACGCAGGCAGATTACGGAACTGTACAAGAGAACGGACTTCCTCCACAAGCCCGTCATCAACCATCTGAAGGACACGCCTGTTGCACCTGTCATAGAGCACATCACGTGAGCGCACAAGCCCTATCTTCTCTATCTCGAACTCACGTCTTTTCATAGATGATGTCTTGAATGAGGAAAACGGTCTTCCGGTCATAAGACAGACTTCCAAAGCGCGCACTACCCTCTGTCCATTGGCTATGTCAATGGAAGAATAGCTCTCGGGATCAAGGCGTTTCAAATTAAGACGCAGTGATTCCACCCCCTCTGACGCAAGCCTTTCCATCAACTCTGAACGAAGTGCCTGATCTGCTGGCGGAAAATCATCAAGCCCGTTGCACACGGCATCTATATAGAACCCTGAACCGCCGGCCATAACCAGAGTCTCGTGCCCCTCATCAAAAAGCGATTTTATAAGATCAAGAGCCTCTATTTCATATTGTCCTGCAGTATACAGATCCTGAACAGTATGTGTATGTATAAAATAATGCTTCACGGCAGCAAGCTGTGAAGCAGACGGGACAGCAGTCCCGATGGACATTTCCCGATATATCTGCCGAGAATCGCATGAGATGACAGGAGAGCCGAGTGAAATGGCCGTCTCAATACTGAAATCGGTCTTTCCGACTGCAGTCGGTCCCAAAATGACAAGCAGCTTCCTCATACAAGTCCGTCCGTTCCGGTCCTTAGGAAAGCCTATTCGTCATCTTCGTCCCCGTCAAAGATTTCCTCTTCGGATTCATCATCCTGATCAGTGTCATCATCATCCCAATCCTCATCTTCAGGGTCTTTCTTCTTGTCGTCCGGAAGGTCCTCAAATGCCACGTATCCGTTTTCAAACTCCTCCGGATCCGGGCCCTTCACTTCTGTAAGAATAGGATATACGACATTGGCACGGAGTTCAGCTTCGCCCTCGTATGTGACGATTACGCTCTTGGCATTGGTAGTATCATAGAAATACACAAAAGAGACTTCACCTTTTTTCAGCGTCTGCTCCACGGTCACGGAATCAATAGTCCCGGCTCCAAGGTCAAACATTCCATATCTTGCAGAGACCGCCCCTGCCTCATCCAACGCCTTGAACAGAACCATCTGGTCCTGAGGGAAATTCATATCCGCCCTCATCTGCTTTGAAAATGAATATAGGGATGAACTTCCTTTGATCTCATAAACTCTTGCAAAACCTTTAATCCCGGGAAGGGAAACTCTGTATCTCAATACCATAATAAAATGACTTTTTAAGCGGCGCCAAAGGTACAAAATATTTCGGTGCCGTTGCATATAATAATGAAAATTGCTACTTTTGATTTCGGGTTTACAAAATTTTCAACGGCTCCCGAATTGAACATCAAATCCGAATAATGAACGGACCTGACGAACTCACAGACAAAATCCAAGATTCTTTCAGGAGCATTGCAGCTCCTGCACGAGGTCTATTCAAAGACAACGGAAGCCGGTTCATTGCTTTCGCATATCCGGTTGAGACAGAAGAGGAAATCAAGGCCATAGTAGACTCCCTCAAAAAGGAGTACCACGATGCCAGGCACCATTGTTACGCATACCGTCTGGGATACAGACGCGACCGCTTCCGCGCAAACGATGACGGCGAGCCTTCCGGATCGGCAGGACGGCCGATTCTGGCACAGATAGATTCCAACTCATTAAGCGACATACTGATTGTGACTGTACGGTATTTCGGAGGCATCAAACTCGGCATCCCCGGCCTCATACGTGCCTACAGGACATCTGCGGCGGACGCTATACAAAACTCGGAAATCATAGAAAAAATAGCATCAAAACGATTCAGAATAACTTTCGGCTACCTCAGTATGAACAGCGTGATGAAAGTGATGAAAGACCTCGGTCTTGCGCAGTCCAGGCAGGAATTCGGTATGAACTGCATCATCGAGACTCCGGTAAGGCTTGCCCTGGAAGAGACTTTCCTGGAGCAGACCGGCAAAATCGGAGACTGCTTTGTGGAGGAGGTGACCGGACAGGACAATATTGAATAAAAACGAAACTTGATATATATGGGTAAAAGTCTTATTTCAATCCAGGATTTCAGCAAAGAGGAAATCCTGCACGTCTTAGAGACGGCAAAGGAATTTGAACAGAACAGATCGCAGAAAATCCTCGACGGCAAAGTCATCGGAAGCCTGTTCTTCGAGCCTTCCACAAGGACAAGACTCAGCTTTGAGACAGCCGTAAACCGTCTCGGTGCAAGGGTAATAGGATTTTCGGACGCGACAAACACGAGCGTAAGCAAAGGCGAGACGCTTAAGGACACCATCAAGATGGTCTCCAACTATGTCGATATGATCATTATGCGCCATCCGCTTGAAGGCAGTTCAAGATATGCTTCCGAAGTCGCATCAGTACCTGTGGTCAATGCCGGAGACGGAGCCAACCAGCATCCTTCGCAGACTCTTCTGGACCTGTATTCGATAATGCAGACCCAGGGACACCTTGAAGGACTTACAATCAATATGGTAGGTGACCTCAAATACGGAAGGACGACACATTCGCTCCTGCAGGCGATGTCGCATTTCAACCCGACTTTCATATTCACGGCTCCTGACGAGCTGAAGATGCCGTTGGAATACAAGAATTTCCTGGACAGCAAGGGCATCAGATACAAGGAAACAAACTCATTGGAGGAGCACCTGAACGACTGCGACATATTATATATGACACGTGTGCAGCAGGAAAGGTTCACAGACCCTATGGAGTACGAAAAAGTAAAGGACGTATACAGGCTGTCCGCCTCCATGCTCGGCAATGTCAAGGAAAACATGAAAATCCTCCATCCTCTTCCGAGGGTAGGCGAAATCGACCAGGACGTGGACGACACTCCTTACGCATATTATTTCAAACAGGCTGAGAACGGTCTTTATGTCCGTATGGCAATAATCTCCTGTCTGCTCGGATACAGATAAAAAGAAAAATATCATGGAAAACAATCATAAAGAACTGAAAGTAAGTGCGCTTGAAAACGGGACAGTAGTAGACCACATCCCGGCGGACCGTGTGTACAAGGCACTTGACATACTGAATATAAAAGACTGCACACAGCACCAGATTACAATAGGGATAAACCTCACCAGCAAACTGCACGGAAGAAAGGGCATCATAAAAATCGCCGACAAGTTCTTTGAGAACGAAGAACTGAACAAGCTTGCCCTGATCGCTCCAAAAGCGACAGTAAACATTATCCGTGATTTCAAGGTCGTGGAAAAGAAGAAACTTGAAATGCCTGCCGTGATAGAGGGCATCGCCAAATGTATGAATCCAAAGTGCATAACGAACCATCAGCCTATCAGGACGAGGTTCACCACCATAAACCAGGACAATGAAGTCCTGCTGCTCTGCCATTTCTGCGAAAAGATTACGGACGCGAAAAGCATCTACTAATCTGTAAGCATTTTTCAATTTTCCATTGAAATTTGAAAGATATTTCCCAATATTGATTACATTTGAGAAAATACCGTTTCATTATGAAGAAAGTACATAATTTCAACGCAGGTCCGTGTATTCTTCCGGACCAGGCAATAGAGAACGCCATAGATGCTCTGAAAGACTTTGCCGGGACCGGAATGGCTGTAATAGAAGTGTCGCACAGGTCAAAAGAATGGCAGGCCGTAATGGATGAATGCCTTGCATTGTGGAAAGAACTTCTGAATATCCCGGATACGCACGAGGTCCTGTTCCTCGGAGGAGGGGCAAGTATGGAGTTCCTGTATGTGGCAATGAATTTCCTTGAAAGGAAAGCCGCATATCTGGAAACGGGAGTATGGGCGAAGAAGGCTCTGAAAGAGGCCAAAGGACTCGGAGAGGCCTACGCGATAGCGTCTTCGGCCGACAGCACATACAGTTATATACCTAAAGGCTACGAAATACCTTCAGATATAGACTACCTTCACATAACGACGAACAATACCATATACGGAACAGAGATTCCTTATGATATGGACTGTCCTGTGCCGCTCATCGCGGATATGTCATCCGACATTATGAGCAGACCGGTAGACGTCAGCAAATATGCACTTATCTACGGAGGTGCACAGAAAAACGTAGGCCCAGCAGGAGTATCCTTCGCCATTGTACGCAAAGATGCGCTCGGAAAGGTCAGCAGATACATCCCTACTATGCTTGACTACCGCACACACATTGACGGGGGATCCATGTTCAACACCCCTCCGGTATTCCCTATCTTCGTAATGAACGAGACCCTCAAATGGCTGAAAGGTATAGGAGGTGTCGAGGCTATAAACAGAATCAACAAAGAAAAAGCGGCCCTTCTGTATGACGAGATCGACCGCAACAGCATGTTTACCGGTACGGCCGCCAAAGAAGACCGCTCAATTATGAACGTATGCTTCGTAATGGCTCCGGGATATGAGAATCTTCAGGATGAATTCATGGAGTTCGCAAAAGACAGGGGAATGGTCGGAATCAAAGGACACAGGTCCGTCGGAGGTTTCAGGGCATCCATATACAATGCCTGCCCGAAAGAAAGCGTACAGGCCCTTGTGGACTGTATGTCCGAATTTGAAAAGCTGAAAAAACAATAAAAAGAAATATTGCCATGAAAATACTCATAGCTACGGAAAAGCCGTTCGCTGCAGCTGCGGTAAACGGAATCAGAGAAACGGCGGCCAAAGGCGGACTCAACGTTGTCCTGCTTGAAAAATATACTGATAAGGCACAGCTTCTCGAGGCTGTCGCGGACGCTGATGCACTTATAGTACGCTCCGACAAGGTGACAGAAGAAGTAATCAATGCCGCAAAAAGCCTCAAGATAGTCGTAAGGGCAGGTGCCGGATATGACAATCTTGACCTCCCGGCCTGCACTTCAAGGGGAATCGTCGCTATGAACACCCCGGGACAGAACGCCAATGCCGTCGCCGAACTTGCAATATCGATGATTATATATATGTCGCGCAACCAGTTCACTCCAGGCACCGGAACCGAAATCAGCGGGAAGAAGATCGGCATCCAGGCATACGGAAACGTCGGAAGGCTCGTGGCAAAAAAAGCGCAGGCACTGGGTATGGAAGTTATGGCATTCGACCCGTTCGTGGCCGATGACATAATGAAAGCCGACAATGTGGTCCCTGCCGGATCATTGGAGCAGATGTATTCTGAATGCAATTTCATTTCTCTTCATATTCCGGCGACCCCGCAGACCATAGGTTCAATCGGATATGATCTCATTTCAAGAATGCCGGCAGGAGGATGCCTGCTCAACACCGCACGAAAAGAAATCATAAATGAGGCCGAGCTTGTAAAAGTGCTTACAGACAGACCGGACCTCAAATATGTAACGGACATCGCAGCAGGATGCCAGAATGAACTGAATGAAAAATTCGGAAAACGCGTGTTCGCAACTCCGAAGAAAATGGGAGCGGAGACAGCGGAAGCCAACATAAATGCCGGAATCGCAGCGGCAAGGCAGATAGTGGATTTCTTCACGGCTGGATGCACCAGATTCCAGGTCAACAAATAATCTGTTATAATTTGGAACACGATGGTAAGAATCAGACCTTTCGCGGCTATCAGACCGCCTAAACAATATGTCGAGGAAGTGGCGGCACGCCCTTATGACGTCCTCAATTCGGAAGAAGCCAAAGCAGAAGCCGGTGAAAAATCCCTGCTTCACATAACAAAGCCGGAAATAGACTTCTCCCCCATCATAGATGAGCACAGTACACAGGCATACGACAAAGCTGTCGAGAA
>ERZ778497.996-NODE-996-length-20252-cov-5.366688_pt1 | contig 20252 bp, 28 predicted proteins | sample MGYA00509938_ERZ778497 | MGnify/ENA primary metagenome ERZ778497 (study PRJEB29527, sample SAMN07138969) | mouse gut metagenome | material: feces | host: mouse | place: China:Nanjing | collected 2016-01-25 ... | reverse complement strand
AGTCCTTTACGTTGTCTCCCATGCCCATCGACACCGTCCCTTCGCCCGTGAACGTGTATTCGTCGCCGCTCTTGGTGACGGCAGCCTCGGCGACACGGAACGTGCCCCACGTTGCGGATTCGAATACGACGGCGAGGGTTCCGTCGCCGTTGGCCGTCATCTTCAGGCTTTCATCGTCGGTGTAACGGTTCTGAAAATAGGTGCAGCCGGCATTGGTGTAGCCTTCCCAGGTCCCTGCCAGCAGCAAATCGGCGGGTGCCTCGCCGGTGGTGAAATCGATGGTCAGACCGCCCATGACGCCGGACACCTTGAACTGCATCTGCGCTTTCTGACGGGATTCGATGACTGCGGTGTAGGTGCAGTCGTAGGACGAGAGATTGCCGCCCATGCCCATTTTCGTCTGTCCGCTGCCCGTGAGGGTGTAGGTGCCTCCGTTCTCGCTCATTCGGGCATTGGGGATGGAGAACTCGCCCCAGGAACCGGAGGTGAAGGTCACGTTCGCCGTGCCGTCGGGGTTTTCGGCAACGGTGACGGTCTCGGCCGCCGCACAGGTGTTCTGGAAATAGGCGCACCCTGCAAGGGTGTAACCTTCATAGCTGCCTGCAATATCGGCAACGGCCGGCAGGGTCTCTTCATCGCTGCATGCTGCCGAGCAAAGCGCCGCGACAGCCATCGTTAAAATCGTCTTGAATTTCATATCGGGTTGTTTTAATGTTTATTTCCGGCTGCAAAATTACCCGTGGATTTCACGGCGGGCAATACTCCGATTTTAGTATTTTATTACGCTACTATGCTATCTTTCACTATTTTTTGGTATTGCCTGCTATTATATAGATAAGTAATTTTGCAGCCGTAAACAGCGATTTTCAGAAAAAGGATGAATGATTCGAATAGTTATCAGGCGGGCGATAAAATGCGCGATTTGGTCCGGAACAACAGCGAGTTGATTCTGGTCATGGGACGTTTCGATATTTCTTTGGGCTTCGGCGACAAATCGGTTCGGGAGGTATGCCGAACGCATCGTGTGGACGAGAAGACTTTTTTGGCGGTAGTGAATTATGTCGCGGGACGGGATTTCCATTTCGGGGAAGTCTCTCTGCCTTCGCTGATCCGCTACCTGAAACAGTCGCACGAGTACTTTCTGGATTTCAATCTTCCGAGCATCCGCCGAAAACTGATCGAAGCCGTCGATTGCTCGGAAGGCAACGATATCGCCATGCTTATCATCCGTTTCTACGACGAGTATGTTCAGGCGGTTCGGAAACACATGGAGTATGAGAATGATGTGGTATTCTCCTATGTCGAGCAGTTGTCGCAAGGCCATTTGAAACGCAACTACACCATCTCCGAATTTGCGAGTAAGCACGCGCCCATAGGCGACAAGCTCAAAGAGTTGAAGGACGTTATCATCCGTTGCTATCCCGAAAAGAACAACTACTTGCTGAATGCGGCTTTGCTGGAAATCATTTCGTGCGAGCAGGATTTGACATCGCACTGCATGATCGAAGACAAACTGTTTGTTCCTGCCGTCAAGCTCATCGAACAGCAGTTACGGGAAAAGGGAGCAACAGCCTATGCGGACAAGACCGACCAGGACGCTCCGGACAAGAAAGACAAATTGGAGACGCTCAGCGACAGGGAGAAGGATATTGTCGCCTGCGTGACGAAAGGGATGAGTAACAAAGAGATTGCCAAGGAATTGTATCTTTCGGTGCATACAGTCACCACGCATCGCCGGAATATCTCAAATAAGTTACAGATTCACACGACCGCAGGCCTGACGATTTACGCCATCGCCAATAAATTGGTCAACATCGAGGAAATACAGGTGGGATAGACAAAATGCAGTAGGACATTTAGGATAGCGGACGAGTTAATTATGTATTTCGTATAGAGCAAAAGCAATGAACAAAACAGAACTCATCCGCACCATCTCCCGCGAACTCGACATTCCCCTGTCACAGGACAAAATCACCCAGGTGCTCGACACGGCCGTCGAAATCACCAAGCGCACCCTGGCGACCGGCGAGTCCGTGAAATGGTCCGGATTCGGTTCTTTCGTCATGAAAGACATTCCGCCCCGTCGATTCTATTCCGCCCGACTGGGAGAGTACACCACCTCCAAAGGCACCAAGCGAATCACTTTCGTCCCGTCACGCCCGAAATAACGCATCACACCTCCCGAAAATCAAAGCTATCGGAAAATTTCCGGTAGCTTTCTTGTTATATTACCCCGTTATTTCAGGCAGAATCCCTATCTTTGCAAAAGATTTAAGATATTAAAAGCGTTAGCTTTTTGTTCTTGCACCGAAATCTGGCCGTTTCATACCCGCAAGACAAACAGTTGGACGCCTGCGCGTAGCGTGGGCTTAACTTGTTTGCGGGTGGGCTGCCAGAGCCTCGGTGCGGGCGGGTTCTGTCCCACGCTTTCGCATGTATAACCGGACCTGAGAGGGACATAAGGTCTCAACATTCAGGTCAATGGAAAAATCACTCTTGCAGCAGCTCCTGGAACTGTCTGCCGATGCCACTGCCGCAACCATACAAGGCGTTGCCATGCAGCTCATCGACGAAGCCACCCGGCAATCCCTCCTGCAATCCGCCCCCGACGACACCCATATCCACGAATGCACCCTCTCCAACGGGACGTTCATCGCCGATATGCAGGACGGTCGCCTGCTCGCCTTGTACAAGGTCAAATAATATATAGTTTTTCAGCGCCGGAAAACAAGCCGTAAGAACCGATATATGAGGCATTTTCATAAGTTCTTGCGGCTTCTTTATGCAAACACGGCAAATATTCGCTATCTTTGCGGTGTTTTAAGAGAAAATATTAGAAAGCGTTTAGCTTTTATCCCGTAATCGGAATCTGGTACATTCACTACACATGGGATAACAAGACTGAATGCTCACGTTTTGCGTGGGCGTTACTTGTTATGTGTAGGGTTTACCAGAACCTCGATTACGGCAAGCGATGTCCCACGCTTTTCGTATAGGTAAACATAACCGGTCTGTAGGGGCAACAGCCACCCTTACATGACAATGGACAAAGAACAGAAACACTCATCCGCACCGCAACCGGAACCCGTCGATAGCAACAGCTCCTCACGCGAACAGCAGGCCGGACAAATCATGCAGCAACTCGTGACCGAAGGTCTCTTCGCCCCCGACGAAGCCGCCGAGATCACCTTCTCCGACGCCCGGTTCATCTGCATTCCCGAAAACGGCAAACCGACCGAAGGCCCAAAAAAGAGCGTGAAATGAACCTCATCTCACGCCTCTTTCAATTACTCCGTTTTCCGTTTGCATAGCTCGTCGTATTGCCAGCATGTCAGCGTAAAATCCGACATATCGAAACCGGGCATCTTCTTCCACCAGTACCGGAACGAATAACCCGTCTCCGCCGAGACCCGCTTGGTCTTGCAAAGTTTGTCGATGGCCTTTTCCCGCAGGTTGGTCATCGACGCCACGTCGCTCAATGAACGCAGTACGGCCTCTAATCGCCCGTATTCATCGAATACCTTGCGCTCCTTCGGTCCCCGTTTCCCTCCCTGTCGTTGGGGGCTAACCTCTTCCACATGCTCGACGGCAGAAGCAAGCCGGTCCGCCTGCTGCTTCAAAAGTAGCTTCGGTTGCAGCCCGGACAACCAGTACACCTCCTCGCCGATGACCCGGAACGCGACGCTACGCCGCCCCGCGAGCTACTCCGGCTTGAACTGGCATCGGTACACCAAATCCTTTTCCCTGTCGATAGTGATTTCTACGAGCAAGGAATCATCCGCTGCCAACTCCTTGATATTGATTCGGTGCGGCATCTTCTCACCGTTGCGGCGACCTTTTCGGAGAATAATCCGCTCTTTGACGATGGACATCCGACTCGCTATTTAGCTTCTTTCACCGCCGCCAAAAACGTCTTGGCCGGCTTGAAAGCGGGAATGTTATGTGCCGGAATCGTAATCGTCGTGTTCTTCGAGATATTCCGCGCCGTTTTCTCAGCCCGATGTTTGATAATGAAGCTGCCGAATCCGCGCAGGAACACTTCGTTCCCCACAATCATCGAACCCTTCACGCTATCCATGAACGCCTCCACAACGTTCATCACCACCGTCTTTTCCACGCCCGTCTGCTTTGCAATCTCCGCAACGATTTCTGCTTTTGTCATAATGCCTGATATTTTCAAGTGATATATTCTTTTACGAGGAGCAAATATAGTGAAAATCGCGTAATAAAACGCTGATAATTAACACTTATCCGACCGATTCAGAATGTATATATATAGTTTTTCCACAAGCTACTCGCCAAATAAACAACTGATTCACAATATCCTGCACGCGCATATCTTCAAAACGCCTTGAACAGTGCAAAAAAATCACGTCATCCACGGATTCTTCCACGGGTCGTAGTCTGTCTGGAACGTGGCGAGTTGCCAGTCCGTCACGGGCTTGTTGTCCTCCGCCACCTTCCGGGGAATCTGCGGATTCAGCCGCAAACGGGCGGCGTCTGCGAGCCACTTCATCGAATCCTCGTAATCCCGCATGCGCACCACGCTCACGTTATTCGGCGCGATGAGCTTCGTCAGTTCGTACAGCGCCAGCCGCACCATGTGTTTCTTGAGGTTGTAGTTGCGAGGGTCATGCGGCACGAGGTTCACACCCCGCTGCGGCAGGTCGGCGTTCACATCCGTACCGGGATAGAACACATGTCCCTCGTACACCACATATTCGTGTTCCGAAAACTCATATTCGTTATAAGCGGGATCGTAGTCCGCAATGGCTCCCCAGCAGTCGGATTCCATCGGTGTCCGATTGTTGTCAAACCCGTCTAATGTCATCAGCGTATAGAATGCTCCCTCGAACTCCACCACGTCCCACAACGAATAATCTATCGGCTGCCACGGCGTGTATTCCGCCTCCAACCAACCCTCGACTGTCGGGATGCGGATCTCGCCGAACTTATACCCGTTCTCGGATGTACAGATATACGCCACACCGTTGTACGTCACGAGGTCGTTCGGGTAGTAGGTCCCGAACTGGGAGTAACGCTCGACGGTCGCCGTGTCCAAATTGACATCCACATGCTCCTGCCAGTAGGTTTTCACCGCCGGCATTTTGTATCCGCTCATGGAACGGATGACCTCGCAAATCGTACCGTCATGGTAGATATGCGCTCCCACCGGAAACGTAATCCGGCGGTCGTATTCCGCGATATATTTCCCCTTGCCGAGTTCCCGCTCTATTTCGTAGTTCTCCGACAGGTATTCCACAATGCTCATCTCGGCCGATTCCTCCGCTTGGATAAACCGGTCACTGTTTCCTCTGGTCATCTGCGAAAGGGCTTCTTGCGTGATGATGCCCAGATAATCCGTATCGTTCAAAAATCTCCTATACATAGTTTTTAGTAGTTGAATCCCTCGTGAAGCATTGCCGTCGATACCACCTGGTAGTTTCCCGCATTGCCGTTTTTATACTTGTGCCAGCTATCCCGCAGGTAGTAGCAGAGCAGGTAATCCAAACAATCGGACAAGTGACCATATTTCTCGTATTTCACACCGGTTTTCGGGTCGGTCATCTTCTGCTTGGACTTGGTGCCGTCCTCGTTTTTCGTCTGGTATATCAGGTCTTCCGTCAGTTTGCGGCAGCGCAGGTCGATGCGCAGCTCCCAACCGTTGTAACCGTCGAGCACTTCATTGACGAACTCGCACCGGGTAACTTGCGGCGGCTGTTTTTTGAGCAGTTTCACGCGGGGACGCAGCACGCCTTGTCCCAATGTTTCCGCGATGACCGTAAAGTTGTTGATGCCGTCCTCGGAAGCAGTGGAACGTTGCAATCCTGCCGGGTCGCCCGTTACGTCCACGCCGCCGGTTTGTTTGTCCAAAAGCAGCTTCTTTTTCATTCGGCGGGCCAATGCCGGCGTGTTGTTCTCTTTGGCGGCAGCCGTGCCCAACACCTCTTCCAAAATATAGACTTTCCGCTTGTCGTAGTCGATTTGGGCAAGCAGCACGCTCATGTGCGGTGCCACATTGAAGTCCCACACGGTAATCAGCGGCCGTGTCGGGTCGTACACCCGCTCTTTCAACCCCGTGACTAAATGCACGGCTCCATCGAATCGGTTGTAGATAGCCATGTCGTTAGCCTCCACGAAATCCCAGTTGCCGTACAGCAACCGTTCTTTCGTCGCTTGGTCGCTGATTTTGTTCAGGGCGGCTTCGTAGGTCTGGCGGAAAGCGATATCGGGATTGTCGAACACCGAGAACGGCACGTAGGCTTCCCCCTCACGGGGCGTCACCTTGTCGCCGTTGTCGTCCTGCACGAACCGCCCCCGTATCCAGTTGGTCGTAGGGTTCGTCGTGAGCAGCATCTTCGAGACCTTGAACGTTTCGTGGGTCTTCCAGCGCAGACGCGAGAATAGCACCTCAATGGCTTTCTGGCTGACCTCCGACACCTCGTCGCAGGCGGCAATCGTCGCCTCCATCGAACCGAACCGCTCAAAGTTGGGGTCGGACGGCTGGTCGGCCAAATCGAGCATGATGATGACCGAATCGTTCCAGAACCGCAGCGTACCGGCCACGTTGTTGATGTGGTAGTGTTCGTCTTCCACCAATCCCCATTGCTTGATGACCATGCGGATGGTGTTCCACGTCGATTCTTTCAGGCTTTTCAGCGTCTTTCGGGCCACTACGGCACGGATATCCGGAAAGCGGATGCAACTGCTCACCAACCACACGCTGGATACGAACGACTTGCCGCCGCCGGCCGCTCCGCCACCCAGAACCAACTGCGGGATATTCTGGTTGTTGCAGCGCTTGCAGTAAGGTTTGTAACGTGGATTGTGGTTGGCGTCATACCCGATAAGCATCTGTTCCACCTCGCCGCCGCACAACGGACATTCGGGCTGGAGCAACTTCCAGAGTTCGTACTGTTTGGGCGACGGGCAGAAGTCGATTTTCAGGCTTTCGGGAGCCTTCAGTTTCTTCAACGCCATGCTTCCACAATCTCGATTTCAATGTCAGAAGCCTTGGCAAGCAGGGCGTTCAGAGCGTCCGATGTCTTGCGCGATTCGGTGACCTTGCCCTTGACCGTGTTTTTCCCCACGATGATGCACCCGGCGGAATCCTCCTCCGTATTGCCGCTGTGAATCAGAATCCCCAAGAAATGCAGCACATCGTGCAGATACGGCAGCACCTGCCGGAATCGCGGACTGTATTGCATGGTCACTTTATACGTGCCGGCCGGAATTGCCGTGCGGGCATACACCTTCTCGCGATAGCGGCACGAACGCCCCGCCGACGTATCGGGACACCGCGCAGGCAATTCCCGCACGGTATCCTCGATGGTATGGCAAAAGAAACGACCGTCAACCGACAGGTCGCCGATGGTATAGTTTTCCGCCTTGTATTTGCGTTTGAGAAGCAGTTTCATTCTTTGATGCTATTAGAGTTACATCAAAGAATAGCGGTTCGGCAGCCGGAAATAGTTATAGCAAAGCGCCCCCGGCACCGACAGTACCGAGGTCGCTCCTTAAATGAATTATAATCTTATTTCCTTCGGCGAGGTTCCACGAAAACGATTTTCCGTACATTTTTCGTCACGATATACTTCTTTAACGTGGGCGAATAAAGCCGTTTAGGCGGAATCTCCTTGACCGTCAGCGTCCCGAATCCCGACCACTTCACCGGTTCTCCGACATCGAGTGTCCGTTTGACCACGCTCACAGCCGTATCAAGTATCACGGCTATTTTCTCCTGCGAAACTGAAGAATCAAGCTCTTGCGAAATATCACGTATCAATTCCTTTTTATTCATAACACCAATAGCAGTTTGTATATGTAATCTCAGCCTTGACCATCCAGTAACAATTTTTGAATAGACTGCCATTCTCAGTTTCTCGGGATATATGCTTTGATTCTGTAAATTACAAAAGTAGAAGGAGGTTGTTTCATTTTTGTTTTATAAACTTTTTGTTTTTACTAAAATCCGAAATAGAATCACTTTTCATTAAATTTTCATTAAACTTTTTCAGCAGTAATCAGCCAATCATGATTTAATTTAACTTTGCAAATTAAAAACCGCTGAAACACAATGGAAACAGATAAGAAAATCTTGGTCGTCGATGACGAGGAAACCCTCTGCGAGGTGCTGCGGTTCAATCTGGAAGCAGCGGGTTATGCGGTCGATGTGGCTTACAGCGCCGAAGAAGCTCTGACGCTCGACCTGAGCCGGTATGCTCTTATTCTGCTCGACATCATGATGGGTGAAATCAGCGGAGTGCAAATGGCGCGCATCCTCAAGAACAGCAAAACGACCGCCTCGATTCCCATTATCTTCTGCACGGCGAAAGATACGGAAGAAGACATGGTGTCGGGACTCGATCTGGGTGCTGACGACTACATTACGAAGCCCTATTCGGTCAAAAACGTACTCGCAAGGGTCCGGAGCGTCTTGCGAAGAACGAAAAGTGCGATTCCGTCGAACGAGAGCAGAATCGACAATCTTGTTTGCGGCGGTCTTGTCGTGGATCGGAACAAAAAAGAATGCCGCCTCGATGGTCGGGTGATTCCGATGCCCCGCAAAGAGTTCGAAATTCTGGCGATGCTGCTCGAACATCGAGGGCAGGTATTTTCCAGGGAACAGATTATCGCCAGGATATGGCCCGAAGAGGTCGTGGTGCTCGACCGCGTTGTAGATGTGAACATCACACGCTTACGCACCAAACTGGGCGATTACGGCAAACATATTGTGACCCGTTCGGGATACGGCTATGGCTTCATGGAATAAACCGACCTATCACCGCCGGCTCTTCTTGTGGCTGCTCGTCTATTCGTGGACGATGGTGCTCTGTTTCGCCGCCTTCCAGTATCATCGCGAACGGCGGTTCAAGGCGGAGGAACTGAATAGTCGCCTGCAAATCCTCAACAAATCATTGCTTGCGGAAACCGACCACGCTGACACGGCATTCCGTTTCGACAGTCTGCCAGCGATAGAGGGCTTGCGTGTCAGCGTCATCGATTTGCAGGGGCGGGTCATTTACGACAATTCGCTCGATTCGCTGCCTGCCGAGAACCATCTCGAACGTGAAGAGATTGCCGGAGCCCTTGCAAAAGGTAGCGGATACACCATTCGGCGGCACAGTGAGAGCACGGGCGAGACCTATTTCTATTCTGCCCGCAAGGGAAACGAGTGCATTGTCCGCACGGCCGTACCTTATTCCGTATCACTCCGGATACTGCTTCAGGCGGATTACGGCTTTCTCTGGTTCATGATCGGCGTGACATCGGTTATGAGCCTGCTCGGTTATTTCGCCACCCGTCGGGTAGGACTTCATGTTTCACGCCTCAACCGGTTCGCTGAAAAGGCCGAACGCGGCGAGCGAATCTTTGATACCGATCCCTTCCCGCACGACGAACTGGGCGACATTTCCAACCATATTGTGCGGCTCTACGCACAACTGCAAGAGGCTATTACCGACCGCGACCGCCAGCATCGTCTCGCCCTGCATGAAGAACAGGAGAAGATACGGATCAAAAAACAGCTTACCAACAACATCAACCACGAACTGAAAACGCCGGTGGCAGCCATGCAGGTATGCCTCGAAACGCTGATGACCCACAAGGAACTCGCGCCAGAAAAACGCGACGAGTTCATCGCACGCTGTTATGCCAACAGCGAACGTTTGAAAAATCTGCTGGCAGACGTATCGCTCATCACCCGCATGGACGACGGCGGCGATGCCATCGCCAAAAACGAAATCGATTTGCAGGAGGTCATCGCTGACGTGTGTGACGAATACGCCTTGGCGGCCCGCAACAAAAATGTCGCACTGGTCGATGCCGTTTCCGAGCCACTTCCGGTTTTGGGGAATGCCACGCTATTGGCATCCGTTTTCCGCAATCTGCTTGACAATGCGTTGGCCTATTCGGGATGCCGTCGCATCGAAATACGCCTGCTCGCGTCGGATGAAAACATCATCTCGCTTTCCGTTGCCGATGACGGATGCGGAGTCGCCGAGGAACATCTGCCTCGGCTTTTCGAGCGATTCTACCGCGTGGACAAGGGGCGTTCACGGCAGGCGGGAGGAACGGGATTGGGGTTGTCCATCGTCAAGAATGCCGTCTTGTGGCACGGCGGTAATATTACGGTGGAAAATCGATCCGGTGGCGGACTGCTCTTTCACCTCACTTTCATGAAAAAATAACCCGAGCGAGAACCGTTCATATTCAGCACGATACGAAAAGAAAGGCGATGAATCTCCCGGGAAGTCCATCGCCTTTCGGCATCATGTCCGCAGTCGATCCTAATAGTCCGCGTGCTGCGGATCGAAATTCGTCCAGCCATCAAGCCAGTTGTCGGACGCATCCTTGAACGCTCCGATATAACCTCCAAGACCATCGGACAGCACGGTCGCCGGACAGCAATTCTGACCGACACCGAACGGGTCGGCCAAACCGAGTTCCGCTTCGGTCATCATCTTGTTGGAGGGATTCGAAAGGAAGAACGTATGCGAGAACGATTTGCAGTTCCGGTCTTCCGTCCCCGTTGCAAAATCGAAGAGGTAATCCTCATAGAGTTTGTTTTTGTCGGTGCCGACAACCCCCATTCCTGCAAAAATGATACGTTCAAGGGTGAGTTCCCACTGTTTGGCATACTGCACGGTATTGCCTTTTTCGCCGTCGAGAATCAATCCGATGGGATAACCGATCGCCAATGCGTTTTCGATACGGAGCTTGCTGCTGCGACGAATCTGCATGGCTGCCTGGAATTTACCCAGCTTCGAACCGTTGTTCGGATAAAGGTCGCCGGCTGTGATATAATCCGCACTGTTCTTGAAATCGCTGTTTTTGACCGTCATGGGACCGACGAAGGTTACATGTTTGAATGTGGCCGACGTGAACGGAGTTGTTTCCGCACCGCTGGCGTTGTTGTCACTCTCAAAACCGTTGCTCTGCGAAATGTCGGCGATACGGGGATCGCGCACCGAGAGACAGTACTCCACATTGCCGGAGAAACCATTGTCGGTATCGAACTCGTCATCCCATCCTTTGAATGCCACGAGATAGCGACAATCCGCAGAACCTCCGAACCACTCGAACGAATCGTCATTGGAATAGGATACCTGAATGTGGTCTATTGTCGTGCCGCTGCCCACGGAACCGAAGGTAACACCGTTGATTTCCTTGTCGGTGTCGAAAGGATAACCGGCGAACTCCACCCGGATATATCGATAGATACCCGAATTGTCCTTGTCATTGTTGCCGCCGTGCTTCGTCGTCGGTCCGCCCTCGATCTGCATGGTCTGCTGATTATTGCGGGCATTGCCGCAGATAATCAGACCGCCCCAGTCGCCGGGACGCCGTTGTCCAGCAGGTTGAGCGGAAGTCATGACGATGGGAGCCTCTTTCGTCCCCTTCATCTCGACGTAGCCGCCGGGTTCCACGATAAGAGCGGCCATCGTCTGCCGGTCACCTTTGATAATCGTTCCGGCAGGAATGCTGAGTTTGGCACCCGCATCCACATATACCCAGCCTTTCAGCAGGTAAGTGCCTCGTTCAAGCACCACGTCACCGGTGAAGTGGAAATGCTGCGTACCGTTGCCCAACTCTTTGCCCTCGTTGAAAAGGATTCCGCTGCTGTAAGCCACATTGCCTTTGTAGGTCACTTCCGGATCGACCGGAAGAACCGGTTCGTCATCGGAGGAACAGGAACCCAACATCAGTCCCATTCCGAGAGCAACACCCGCCAAGACGAGTTTGCTCGTGTGCATCATGTTCATTTTCATACTCATTTGAATTAAAAGGTTTATAAATTGTATCCTATGGTTATATTGAAATTGCGTCCGGGTCTGTACCTGCGTGTCGTCTCCTCGATGGTTCTGCTTTTCCCGTTTTGTACGACATCTTCCATCTGCTTGAACAGACAGGGTTCCGCAAGGAGGTCGCGCACGGCGAATTTGAGTGTCCATTTGCCCAACCGCTTCGCCACCGAAAGATCGAGGCTGTTTCGGGGCATTTCATACGAGTTGGGGATGTTTCGGGCCGTACCGTCCGAAGCCGTACCGTAACGGTTGCCTACGCCGATGATCCGTTTGCCGATACGGTTGTATAGGATAGCTGCATTCCAGCCGTGTTCGGAATTGGAATAGAACAGCCCTGTATTGATCAGATAAGGGGATTGTCCCTGCATGGGGCGGTCGATGTCGTTCGTTCCTTTCTCGAAAAGCACCTTGCTTCGGATAAATGCGCCGTTGAAAGAGAGGGAGAAATTCCTGAGCCCTATGAAATCGAGACTTTTGCGGATATCTACCTCCACCCCGTAATTGTCGGCGCCTCTGGCATTGACAAAAGAATAAATGAGGTCGGTACCGCCCGCAACGGTATAAGTCCATTCAATCGGATCGGTGAAATGCTTGTAGAACAGCGCCACCGAGATCTGCTCGCCTCGCGACGGGTACCATTCCCAACGCAAATCGACATTGTCGATGTAGGCAGCCCGCAAATCGGGATTGCCCATCACGCTGCTGCCCAAGTCGAAATCATAGAAGACCGAAGAAGACAATTCGCGGAACTCGGGCCGGTTCGTCGAACGACCGTAAGCCCCACGCAGTTGGTGCTTGTCGGAAATGCTGTAAGTAAGATTCACCGAAGGGAAAAGGTCGGAATAATCATAATCGGTACTTTGCAGACTTTCTTCCCACTGGCGCGTATTCATCTCCAATGTTTGTCGGCTGTATTCATATCGCACGCCGGCATAGAGACGGAACCGCCTCCACGGAATGTCGATACCGACGTAAGCAGCCCCCATGCTCTGGCAGGCATTGTAGTTATTGAGAAAATTCACCTCTTCATAGAGGTAGAGTTTGTCCGCACCGTAATTTGCATCCGTCAGAACTTCACCCTGCACATTCGGATTGAACAGGAATCCTTCGGGCAGTGCGTTGTCAGGCTGCCATCCGTACTGGAACTGACGAGTACGGTAGGAACGGGTGCGGCACTCTCCGTAAACGCCCGTTTTCAGGGAAGGTGCAACCGCACCGAAATCGAAGTCATGGCGATAGTTGCCTCCGACAGAAGCCGTATGCTCGTCGAGACGGGTGAACTCGCGGCTGATGCGGTAGATGCCCATCGTCTGCTCGGTGCGATCCGTCCGCTGAATCAGCCGGCGGTCCGGAAGATTCCGCAGCGCCACAAGCCGCTCCTCTGGGCCGCGGAGCACTCGGATAATATGACGGTCGTCGGCGAAATGTTCAAGAAGTCGAATCGCATGCTCTCCTTCATCAAGGAGACGGCCTCAAAGTTCGACGTTGTGCGCGTCGTGAACTCGTACTATTTCGACATCGAGCAGGTAATCAACCCGCGTGAAATCGTCGTCTACACGAAGGAGTATTTCATTCTCTTGCTCTTCAAAGCTATCAAAGGTGAAATTAAGGAGCTTACATTCAACGAAGAGTATAGCTTCCTCGACATCCATTCGGACAAGCCAAGTGAGATTGTCGCCACACTCCACCTATTCAACGCCATCAAGAAGCACAAGAAGTCGGAAGACATATACCATCAAGGCCTTTACAAGGATTTCATTGGTCGTCTGGAGTATTACCGCCAAAAGTACAGCGAGAAATACCAGAAACTCGTTGATAATCTGTCAGCGAAGACGATTTCCGTAAAGTATTGTGCAGACCTCGAAGACGCAATTCTGGATTGCGGAAGCAATGACCTCGTGATTTACCAATCCGAGTTTCTTGCCTCGCTCCGCGCGGCCAGCAATGCAATGGAACGCACCCTCACCGAGGACTTCGGCGTACAGGAACGAAAGCGAACGCACTATGCAGCTATCGACGAAGAGCGCGTAAGCTATCTTGCGATTACACAGCATCAGTACATGGGGCGGAAGAAGGTCTTTCGCGATGGTCGCACCTGCATCTACTCGAATGTAGCCGACAGCGGAGACAATAGCTTCAGCCGACGCACCATCGTCCCACTCAAATATCGACGTCTGCCAGACGACTATCAATTCTCGGCCAAGAGTCGGATTCGGTTCATGCGCGCCAGCATGAGTGAAATCGACTACCTCCGCATGATATACTTGAAAAAGGACATCATCCTCGGTTCGGCCCCGTTCTGCTACCTCTGGTTCATCGACGACTATGTGTTCGGAGCAAGCATGTTCGACTTTATGAAGGTTGATAAATACGGTACGGATGCCGTGTCAATGAAAAGCGACTTCGTGATAGATCATCCGCTTCAGAAGTTGAGCAAATTGCTTATCATGGGTGTCCTTTCAACCGAATATCGAGACGAGTTGTGCATTCGCTTCAAAACAGAAGTCGGCCGCATCTGCACGTCAGTATTCACCGACAAGCCGGTGTCGATGAAATACCGCGGTGTATTCGACCTCGATGAGCGCGGTATCGGCAAGCTCTACTACAATCAGGTGGCTGGCAAACTCGGCACGCTTGACGCGATAATGAAAGAATTTCTGAAACGATTTTACAAGAAGTAGTTATGGAGCAGAAAATCATCATCACCTACGAAGTAGGAAACGATGCAATCCAAGCGGCGGCGTTCATGGTCGGAGTCGAATTGACCGACGAGCTTCTGTCGAAAATGAGACAAGAGCCTTTGGTAATCACCGAAGATATGGTCAGTGGGGAGAACGGAATGCAGTGCAAGTTGGCCTTCGCACTCCTCGCGATAGAAATTGCCGCAAAAAAAGCCGGCAATGACCTCCAAGACAATTAAACGTAAAGTAAAGCCCAATGGCCTACAAGGATATGCCGACCATCATCGACTGCATCGGCGATACGGTTGAGGTCGTGAAAGTCATCAAGCCGATTCTCAACATAAAAGCAAAATAGTTATGGGAGACGAAGTATTGGGAGCCGACCCCCTTTTCATTACCGACCCGGTTACGGGAGAACAACGAGAAATCAAACCGATAGGAAGCATTGGGTGGACGGAGGTTCAACCTGCGTCGGATTCAAGTGTCAAGGAACTGGCCGACGCCTTACAGAAAAGTGCAGATGCCATTACGGAATTTAGCGTCATAATCGCAAAGCTGAACATTCAAAAATTGCGCCTACTACTCGGTATCAAACCTCGGATATTTGGTCGTCGCATTTCTCCCAAAGTAACATTGAAGCGAAACAGAACCAGAAAGAAACAGCGTTTAACGAGACTTCAGAGAAGACAACGACGCCAGAAAATATAATGCCATGAACGCAAAGACAATCAGAAAGAACGCCCGTAAATTCTGCGGATGCCCCGATGCCGGCATATCGTGTTCAACAGAGTGTAAAGATTCCCTCTGTGTCATGCGAGAACGCTACGACGGCTACATTGCAGGCTACGAAGCCAGCCACGCGCGTCTCCGCAGGTTTGCCTCTCGCGTCTTCTCCATTCTCGGCGTGAAAGCTCTCAATGGGTGTATTGACGCAAAATGGGATGGGTTCTGCAATGGCAACGGAACGGAGGTCGGCCGCGACATTGACGCGCTCACCAAAACAGCACAAAACTTTGCAAAATAACATGGGACGCAGAGGACATAGACCGGGGGACGGTTGGATTGAGCCTTCTCTTACCATTCCCAAGCGAGGCCGTGACAATACCCTACATCGCGACCTTTGTGTACTTGCTGCAAAATGGTTACAAAGTTCTGTCGGTGCATTGCGTAAACCTCGATGTCCGTATGCAACCGTTGAACTCGTAACGGCTGGGACGGAGCAAACAGACGTGTTCGGTTGGAATTACTGGACAACGGTAATGATAGAGGTGAAAGTGTCTCGTTCGGATTTTCTCGCAGACGCCAAGAAACCACACCGTCAGAACCCATCGAATGGTGTTGGACGTCTTCGCTACTATTGTTGCCCGTCAGGACTGATAAGAGAGAACGACCTTCCGCCATATTGGGGCCTTCTTTGGGAACAAGAAGGTAAAATTGTAGAGGTGAAGTCCGCCAAGTCGCAGCCTTCCAGTAGCTCCGCAGAGGTGGCAATCCTCACGTCTATCATGCGCCGAGAGGGAATAAGACCGCAAGTGTTTGATTATCGCAAAACAAAAGAAAAATAACAATGGGACGATTCAAGATTGAAGAGGTCGAGATTTCGCAAATCCACCTCATTGACAAGAACGCGCGCTACATGGAGCAGACAGACTTCCGCGCGCTGGTAGAGAACATCAAGCGGGATGGCGAGCTTTCGTCCGTTCCCTTCTGCGTGAAGTACCCCGACGGCCACTTCACCGTCGTATCAGGCAACCACCGCGTCGAGGCGGCAAAGATGGCCGGTTTGACCATCATCCCCGTCATGTACGTTCTCGAAGAGGACACGTCAAACGACGAGATTCGCGCGAAGCAACTTTCCCACAACTCGATTTCGGGCAAGGACGACCCTGAGATTCTGAAACAGCTCCTCGATGAAATTCGCGACGTGGCCTTCAAGGAGTATGCTCATATCAGCAACGAAATCCTCGAACAAGTCAAAGACATCGACTATACGGTTGAGATGCCCAGCAATGAAGTGGTGCCCGTTACCCTCATGTTCGTAGACACCAGCAAGGCGTCGCTCGACCGGATTCTGGAAGAGTTGGAGGCTTACACCTCTGCGGAACTGGAGAACACCATCATCATGGATAAGGACTACATGAAACGCCTCAACGAGGTCACGGCGAAGGTTTCGAGCCGATTCAAAATCAAAGCGCAGGCGTTGAGTGTGTGCAAAATGGTCGAACTTGTAGACAATATGCTGGATGGCGGACGAGAAAACAACGCGACCGAGTAACGTTGAGAAGGCCGAGGCGAAGAAGGCTCTTACCACCAAACGGAAGAAGCAACTTTTTCTTGAGGCACTCTCCAAGAGGCTGTTGAATGTTTCGGCAGCCTGTAAAGTCGTGGGCATATCTCGCAACACCGTGTATAGGTGGAAGGACGAAGATGACGACTTCAAAAAGGAGTGGGAAAACGTGGCCGAAGAGTTCTACGACAATATCGAGACGGCCATGTTCTCCAAAGCGACCATCGACAAGGACACTACAATGCTCATCTGGCTGTCGAAAACCAAGATGAAGCACCGCGGGTACGTTGAAAAGACAGAAACCGACCTTACGGTAAATCCTTTCCTCGAATTGATGAAGGCCGCAACCTCCGATGATAAGTCTAAAAAGTAGTTCTGGACAGAGCAAAAAAACTTGCAATTCGCTGGAAAATAAATAGTTATCTGTTTTGTCGAAAGTTGTATTCTTTGTAGTTTTACATATCAATAAAAGAATAACAACAAATTAAGAAACAGATAGTTATGACAGCAAGAGAAGTTAAAATCGAAATGCTCAACAAGGCCTTGCCGATAATGACCGGTTATCAGTCCGACATCGTTTATGACTTCGAGTCTATTGATGAAATGAAGGATGGCGAATCGGCTTGTTGGTCAATTCGTGAAACCGGAACGCATTTCACGACTGATATGCGTCGGCTTGAAGGCTTGTGCAAAAACACCAAAGTCACCTACGTTATCAACCGTGAGAATGGAGCATACACCATGATTTTGCCGTATGATACGGAAAACAGATAAGGCTCTCCGAATGTTCCGTGCAGGTGATTTTCGCGGCGCATTTTCGATTTTCTCCACCTTTCGGGTGGGATTCACCAGAGAGGAGACAAGAACGCTTCAAATCGCCTCGGAGAGCCTCGGAGGACACGCAGGATTCTACCAAAGCATCGGAGTCGATACAAGTGCCGAGGTGTCGAAAGCGAAAGAGATAATTAGAACCAAATACCAAGAGCAATGAACGAAGGAGCAGGGTCAAAAGGAATAGAGCGTATTTGCTCACATCGTATCGAGTGGTGGCTTGATACGGGAGCTGACGAACAAATTACGGAATTGGACGAAGTGAGCATCGAACATATCCAGCAATGCCTTGTCGAAGGTTACATCGAAGGTGAGCTTTGCGTTTGCCGTCCCGACACCGATGAGGACGGTGAAGTGTACGGCTGGTGGAAAATAGCAAGATAGCATGGAAAACACACTCAAATACCTTGAATCGCGTGTCGCGAGCATCAAGACCAGCATATCGAAAGCAGAAGACCGCCTTATCGACGCCAACCGTGCGGAGACAGAAAAATAGCCACGCTTATCAAATACTTCGGCCCATGTCTCGGAGAAGAACGGTCTGACGGTATAGATGTAATTTTCAGAAAAGTAAAGTTAAGACAATGACTGAAGCACCCAGCTACTTGTGCAATGCGGCAATCGTTCTGACCGCGCACAAACTCGGAAAGGACGTAAATGGCATAAGCATCGCCCAACAGGTATGGGCGGACAAAAGTTTGCCCGAACCTCACGTAATCTCTATGCTGGCGAAGTCCGCGAACGTGGCGCGCGAGTTAATCTGCATTGCTGGTCTTGCGGAAAAGGCCGACCGCATTGCAGAAGAAATGTTCATGAATGAAAAACAATGAAACCTACACCATGCCATTGCGGGGAATGCTCATTCCTCAAAAATGAAGATATTTGCGGCTTCGGCTACTGCGAAATATCCGACCGCGAGCGTAGCTGTCGAGACAAATGCGAGTTCGGATTCTATCAGATGAATGGTTACCATGCAGAACGCATCCTGCATCATTACCAGAGGTGGAGGCGAGGCGCGAAGTGCAAACAACCGCATCCGTTCGTTATCGGCAAGGCAATGGATGTAGCAATAACCGCCTTGCGGAACGAAAGGCGCAGCCATCAATAGAATTTACTCGGAATAATTTTTGCTCTTATGTTTGGTAAAATGTAATATATTCATTACCTTTATACCGAACAAAAAAGACAATGCACTATGCCAGAGATTAGTAGATTCTTCGGTATCATCCTTTCTCTTTACTGGAAAGATCACAACCCGCCTCATATTCATTTTTCATATGGCGGCTATACCTGCAATATCAGCGTCATCGACCGTATCGTGGATGGGCAGGCCCCCGCGAAGGTGGTTGCAATGGTGAACAAGTGGCTTGACCTCCACGAGAGCGAAGTACTCGCGCTTTGGGAGAAAGCCCAGAGAGGCGAACCGATTGGGAAAGTGGAACCCTTAAAATAAGAGCAATTATGTTACGAGTAACCGATGTAGATTACCTGAAGGATTACAGCCTCTCGCTGACTTTCAGTAATCATGAGAAAAGAGTGGTGAACCTCGAACCGCATTTGACCGGCGAGGTGTTCGGTGAATTGCTCGACAAGAGTAAATTCACCCAGTTTGGCCTTACCCCCGTCACGCTGGAATGGGCCAATGGTGCAGACTTCGCACCCGAATTCCTTTACGAGATAGGGACTCCGGCGTAATGAGCGAGATAGACGCAAAACAACTCTCGATGGACTACGGCCGGCGTGTTCGTGAATTGAGGAAAGAGAAAAACCTCACACAACGCCAGCTATCCGAAATTACGGGTCTGAAACGGGAGTATATCAGTTTGATAGAGCACGGTCGTACAGATATGCAGTTGTCTACGTTTCTGAAAATTGCCGATGCTCTTGACGTGCAGATTTCGATGTAATGCAGATAGAGCAGAAACATATCGACCTCTTTAATTCGTGGCGGATGGACTGGAATAAGTTCGTCCGCGACGTGCTTCACGCACGTCTTGACCGTGAACAGCAAGCCATCATCAGTTCCATCCAGACCAATCCGATGACAGCAGTTGCAAGTGGAACAGCGCGCGGCAAAGACTTTGTGGCCGCCTGCGGTTCGCTATGCTTCTTGTACCTGACTCCGACATTTGACGAGCGCGGCAGGCTGGTAGGTAACACGAAAGTTGCAATGACGGCACCCACCGCGCGACAAGTCGGGAATATCATGTGCCCAGAGGTTCGGCGCCTATTCAAGTCCGCGCAGTTCCTTCCGGGCCGACTGGTGGCGTTCGACATTCGCACAGACTACGAAGAATGGTTCCTCACTGGTTTCAAGGCCGGCGATGACGCTACCGAGGCTTGGTCTGGCTTCCATGCAGTAAACACCATGTTCGCCGTTACGGAGGCTTCTGGCATATCTGAAGCGACGTTCGCAGCTATCGAGGGTAACTTGCAGGGTAATTCGCGATTGTTGATTGTGTTCAACCCGAACGTGACTACCGGATATGCTGCGCGCGCCATGAAGTCAGAACGATTCTCAAAGTTTCGTCTCAATTCGCTGAATGCGGAAAACGTCGTGAAGAAGCAAGTCATCATTCCCGGTCAGGTGGACTACGAGTGGGTGAAGGATAAGGTTCAGAGCTGGGCATCTCCCGTGAGCGAACA
>ERZ778497.990-NODE-990-length-20391-cov-4.753393_pt1 | contig 20391 bp, 21 predicted proteins | sample MGYA00509938_ERZ778497 | MGnify/ENA primary metagenome ERZ778497 (study PRJEB29527, sample SAMN07138969) | mouse gut metagenome | material: feces | host: mouse | place: China:Nanjing | collected 2016-01-25 ... | reverse complement strand
TCCGTTCTTCCGGCACCTCTTCTTCCAGATTGTCCTCAATAAAGATCTGAATTCCTTCTTCCAGACCTTCCTTCCGGCCTTTTTCTATTCCTTCTTCCAGCCCCTCCTCTTTCATCGTCCTCGCGAACAGTTCTTCATCAAATTCCGTCAGCAGCATCAGTTTCACCTCCGATTTCTTTTTCAGCAGATATTCTTTCAGTATATTTTCCTCTATACATTGATCAATCGCAAGCTCAACAGCTTCCGCAGGTTTTTTATCCGGCATTTAAAAACTGCCGGAACAGTAAAGCGGTGCATTTCCCCTCAAAATATCTGAATACAGTATACTACATTCGGTCTCTGCTTTCCACTGTTTTTCAGGATGCACAGAGATTCCATAGGAGTTCTCTCTGAAATATGCTTATCCATAACAGGCCGCCTGACATAAAGCACTGAAAAGCCGTCTCACACAATCAACCCCTGTGCCCTCGCCCATACATTATACAGATCCGTCCAGTATTCAATGGGGAAAACACACATCAGGCAGAACATCACAGCGCCTGCCATGACGCAGAAACGCACAATTGCAAATTCCCGTTTCTGACGGACAAGAATGCAGACAAACACCAGCCCCACCCACAGCATGAAAATCAGCGGCAGAATCCGGTACACCGTCAGCCCATAGACACTGATATACATCCCCATCTTACTGACTGCCGTAACCAGTAAAAGAAGGGTAAGTACCGAAAGCAGTACCGTCAAAAACCCAAGCCCTCTATGCCCCCTTCTGTCCGTTCTGGAACAGGCGCCTGCCAGCCAGGTAAAGATCAGATTCCACACCCCGATCTGACACAGCTCAAAGAATCCTCTTCTCGCATATTCGGAATACGTAAAACCCTCCGGAAGCATTCCGTTAAAGGCTGAAAACAGGTATCTTCCCTGAATCGCCATAAACAGGCAGTAGATCAGACAGACAATGAGCAGTGCGGTACAGATGGCCGCATCCGGAACCTTCCGGAGCTGTCCCCCGGTTTCCAGAAGCTTTTCCTCCTGAAACCGGTCGGTATTCCTTCCGTGAATCCCTCCAAAGATCAGACCAAACAGATAGAAGGAGACTGGAACTGCAAAGAGCACACGGACAAAGATGACCAGAAGATGGTTGCTGATATAATCCGCCAGATTGCCCGTCAGATCGCTCATCAGAGACTGAAATCCCGCATCCGCACTGGAAAGAAGCGGAAGAATAATTACCAGAACCGGTATGACAATCACGATTCCCAGAAGAATTGATCCAGCCCTTCCCGATACCTTTTTCTGCGCTTCCTTCTGTCCGGCACCAAAATCATGAAAAAGTATCCGTGCCTCACATCCGAGATTACTGAACGGAACCACTGCCAGCGCATTACACCCGTCGAAAAAGACCCATCGGGAAGTCTGTCCGCCTTTCAGGAGCCTTCCCGATGCAGACAGCGTCCAGTAAGCTGACACTGCCAGAAGCGCCAGAAACTGCAGAATATACAGTACGCTCCAGAACGCATAGGGAATCCCCACCGCCAGCATCACGGCCAGCCAGAACCAGCTCTCCTTCGGCGGACGGATCTCTTTTCCCCACAGATAAGCCAGCACAACTGCGGCATAAAAGACTGTAAATATGCCAAGATTCCTCTCAAAATCATTGCCTGAACACAAATAGATAAAACCATATCCTACCAGCAGATAGACAGCCGCAAACAGCCTGTCTATCGGTTCACATTTTGGAAAAACGGGTGCACTGACCCGAGGCAGACAATCCTGGCTGCCCTTCTGATCATATTTGTTCATAATATATTCTCCTTGTTTGAATTCCGCATCTGTACTCCGAATGCCCTCTGTACAGGTACCGATGCTGTTTTGATCCGGTTCCGCATCTTTCCTGAAAAATTCCCCTCTGTCCGGGCACCGATGCTGTTTTGGACCGGTTCCGCATCTTTCCTGAAAAATTCCCCTCTGTCCGGACACCGATGCTGTTTTGATCCGGTTCCTCATCTTTCCTGAAAAATTCCCCTCTGTCCGGACACCGATGCCGTTTTGGACCGGTTCCTCATTTTCCGTCAAAAATACCGCTCTCAGTCAGACTCCGTGTATTCCAGAATATCCCCCGGCTGGCAGTCAAGCGCCCGGCAGATGCCGTCCAGAGTACTCAGCCTGATCGCCTTTGCCTTTCCGTTTTTTAAAATTGAGATATTTGCCATGGTAATACCGACCCGTTCTGAAAGCTCCGTGACACTCATCTTCCGTTTTGCCAGCATCACGTCAATGTTAATGATGATCGCCATCCATACGCCCTCCTATATGGTCAGTTCCTGTTCTTCCTGTATCTCGCTGGCTTTCTGCACCAGATGGGACAGTGCTGCACACAGCACCACCAGCGTTACCGAGATAAATACTGCCAGAAATACCGGAAAGATCAGCCATGCCGCTTTCCGATACCATCCTGCCAGAAAAAACCATACGAGAAATCCGGTATAAATCACCGCATCCGCCAGCATATACTGGCTCATCCGCTTCAGTCGTCCGGCATTTTCCATGGAAAAAGACCGGTCCCTTCGGATACTCTCACAGATCTCCCAGAACCGGATCAGGCACAGAAAAGCCGGAACGGCGCTGACCCAGATCAGGCCGCAGGTCCCACGGTAGCCGTTCTCCCCTGCTGTCTCTGTCAGCGGCTCCTTCAGCACCAGCGGCAGAAACCAGAAGAGAAAGACAGCCAGCAGCACTCCCACTCCCGCCGTGATCACCTTCAGATATCCCGACATCTCCGTCTGTTTCATGTCCATTACCTCCATCCCTGTCATTCTTGTTTTATGATAATCCTGTTTTTTCTCCATGTCAATATATTTTTATTGATATTCGATAAATAAATATCGAAAAAATACTCCCATCCATATGAAAATATGGACAGGAGTATGATGCAGCCGTTTTTACAGACATAAAAGGACGCCTTCATTCACAGTTTTCCGACCAGACTGTGTTTTTTCCAGCTCCCGCCCAGATAATGCAGCACAGTCGGCACAGCGGATACACACCACCCGACAGCAACACTCCACCAGAGAATGGATTCCCCGAAGACCGGCGCCAGCAGAAAGGCACAGAACACCCGGACTCCCAGGCTGCCCAGCGTCAGCCCTACATACCAGTTCATGTCCCCGGCGCCCTTAAAGACGGATTTCATAACCATATACACAGAAAAGATGACCAGGAACAGACCGGTCACACGCAGATAAGAAGCCCCAACCCGAACCACCTCTGCCGCTCCCTCGCCTTCCACGAACCATCCGATCAGCGTTTTCGGCATCAGCTCCATCACAAGAACCATGACAAGAGAAAGCACTCCGGTCACCAGAAGAGAGACTTTCACCCCCTGTCCGATCCGTTCCGGTTTTTCTGCCCCCATATTCTGACCCACAAAATTTGACAGGGCATTCCCCCAGTTGATCGGTACGGTGGATACCAGATTCACCGCTTTATTGGCTGCACTGCAGCCGGCAATGACAGCCGGTCCAAAGCTGTTCGTCACGGTCTGCACACAGACGCTTCCAAGAGAAACTACCGACTGCTGCAGGGCTGCAGGAACTGCGATCCGCATCATCCGGGCAAATTCTGTCCGGTCAAACCACCGCTCTGCCCGGTCCATACCAAGCCGGCGCATCTTACGTTCCAGAACCGTCAGAGACAGAACGGTGCAGACCGCCTGGGACAGCGTGGTCGCCAGCGCACTGCCCCCGACTCCCATGGAGCAGACAAGGATGAAAAACAGGTCTCCTGCCACATTCAGAAAAAAGGCAAGGATCAGAAAATACAGCGGCGTCCTGGAGTCTCCCATGGCGATAAACACCGCATTTTCCGCATTGTATAAAAAGATCGCCGCACTTCCCCAGAAGTAGACGGTCAGATATTCAATGCTGTACTCCAGAATCTCTGCAGGCGTCTTCACCAGAAGGAGGATCGGTCCCGCCAGAAGCTGTGTAAAAACAGTCACCAGAACACCTGCCGCCGCCGCAAAAGCCAGAATCGTCGTCATACAGGCCCGGATCTCCTTCTTCTTTCCCGCCCCAAAATACTGGGCAATGACAACAGAGGCTCCCAGTGCAAGACCGGAAGCCAGCTGTACGATGACCGCAGTGATCGTACCTGCGGAACCAACGGCTGCCAGCGCGTCGGCTCCCAGATAATTTCCCACAATCAGACTGTCTATGATATTATAAAGCTGCTGAAACAGATTGGATAAAATCACCGGCACCGCAAAGGCCAGAAGCACCTTTGCCGGACTGCCCTGTGTCATATCCAGCGTATCTCTTCGGCTTTTCTTCATTCCATCCCATCCTCTTTTCTACCACCACAGCAGGTATACCAGCGTTAACGCCAGACCAATGGCAGCCAGCATCAGACCGAAAGAAAGGCTTGCACCGATCAGACGGTTGGTCCGGTTGATCATCTCTTCCCACTCTGCAAACGTCACCACAAAAGAACGTTCGATGGGATTCTTCCGCCGTATGGTATGATTGATTACACGGACGATCTGATCCAGAATCTTTCCAAGTGTCCGGGAAAATACAGATCCGATCAGATATACATGCCGCTCTGTCCTGCTTTTATGGGTGGTACTGCGAAACAGCACAAGCACGGTATCCATCAGGTAATCGCAGATCCTGCTCAAAAATGCCGACACCTCCAGAGCTCCCTTCAAAAGATTCCGCACCAGATACAGCCGGTCTGCCAGCCCGCAGAAATATCCGGCAAATGCTGCTGCCGCTTTTGCAAATACCGGACGGTAGACCAGATCCTCCAGATCCAGCCAGCCCGGCCAGACATTCAGATAACAGGTTCTCCCTTTTTCATCTTTCCCCATCAGGTATCTTCGTATCACTCCAAAATATACCAGTACGCCGATCGTCATGGATATGACGGCGCCCTTCAGACTGGCCAGGCTGAAATAATGGACGGCATGCGCAGGCATCTCCCCATGCAGGAAGCCCTGTGCCAGATCAGCGATACGGTTCATGGTCTGATAAGGCAGAAATCCCATGGCCGCCAGAAGAATCGCAGGAATCAGCAGCGCAAATATGCTCTCCTGATTCATATACGCCGTCTTCGCATCATATTCCTGCTGTCTGTCCGGATGTTTCTCCAGAAAGACCGCTGCAAACAGTTTTGTCATATAGGCAATCGTCATACCTCCGGTGAGCAGAAAGACCCACTCGATCCCGCGGATCCACAGAGACGGCTCTCCATGGGCTGCAAGCTCCGATGCATATTCTACGATGCTCTCATGAAGCAGTGTTTTGCTCACATATCCGCTGAAGCCCGGGATTCCTCCGATGCTCAAAGCCCCCGTCAGAAAGATGGCTTTCAGAAGCGGCTTCTGGTATCCGAATCCCCGGATTTCATTCAGATCCAGCGCATGCAGGTTCCTATAGACCACACCTGCTGCCATAAACAGAATCAGTTTGATCATGGAATGATTGACCATATGCAGGATCGTTCCCCGCACGGCAAGTGCATTTTCCGCGCCCAGAAGCTCCATCATCCCCGCACCCACCAGAATAAACCCGATCTGGGACATGGAGGAACAGGCAAGAGTCCGCTTCAGGTCGATGGAAAATACTGCCAGAAAGGCTCCGCCGAACATGGTAATGGTACCCAGATACAGTATCAGCCTGCCCCACTGCGGATCATACCGGAAGATCTCCGCACTGATTACCAGCACGCCAAAGACGCCGGTCTTTGTCAGGATCCCTGACAGCAGCGCACTGGCCGGTGCAGGAGCTACCGGATGCGCTTTGGGAAGCCAGACATGGAGCGGGAACATTCCCGCCTTGGCCCCAAAACCGAACAGCATGCACAATCCTGCCGCATAGATCTGCATACCCTTTTCCTGCATCACAGCTTCGACTGCATCGTGCAGTTCCGACATCCGAAGCGTCCCGGCTGCATCATACAGAAGGAACAGCCCCATCAGCATGACCAGGCCGCCGATCACCGCAATGGCAAGATAGATCTCTCCCGCCTTCATGGCTGCAGGTTTCTCGTCGTGGATAACCCACACATAAGAAGCCAGAGACATGATCTCAAAGAAGACAAACGTCGTATAGAGGTCTCCGGACAGGAACACTCCCACCGTTGCCCCAAGGGTCAGCAGATAAAAGAAATAATAACGGTTCCGATTCCGGTAATGCGCAAAATATTCTCTGGAAAAGTCCCGTCATCATCCACATCAGCGCTGCAATGCATCCATAGAGCAGGCGGAAACCGTCCAGCTTCAGGTACAGCCCCTGCATGCAGAAGTCCTCCCATATGAATTCCAGCTCACCCGTCCGAAGATACGCACCGGCTGCCAGAACCATCAGCCCCATCTCCAGAATAACCGAAAGCTGAAGGACCCGGTCTCTAATCATCTTATGCCGCATTCCCGTCAAATAGCAGAGAAAAGCTGCCATGAACGGAAACCAGATCACATGAAACAATTCAAAATCACCATTCATCCCTTTTCTCCTCTCCTAGAATACTCCATGGGCCACTGCCCTCAGAATCTGCATCAGCGGTTCCGAACCAAGTCCCCAGATCAGAACGGCCGCGGTAAAGATACCCAGCGGAAGCTTCATCTCCCAGTTGGGATCCGTAATCTCTTCCTTTGATTCACCGACACTTCCCTGATCCGGAAACCATGCCCGGACCGCAACGGTCAGAACATAGACTGCAGTCATAAGCGCCGAATACAGCAGTACTGCCACTGCTCCATAGGCAAAGGGATATTCATTTCCCAGCTCCATGGCAGACGCTGCAATATTCCATTTGCTGATAAATCCGGCAAAGGCGGGAATTCCGATCAGCGACAGTCCGAATACGACAAACGTCGTAAATACAAACGGCATCTTCTTCGCCAGCCCGTTCAGTTCATCTACATAGGTCTTCCCGCTCTGATGCAGCACTGCACCGGCACAGAAGAACGCTCCGATCTTCATAAACGCATGGAAAACCAGATGCGCCATGCCTGCCAGAAGCCCCTGCGGGCTCATCATCGTCACCCCCAGCAGGATGTACGACAGGTTGCTGACCGTCGAAAATGCAAGCCGTCTCTTAAAATGCGTCTCCTTCACCGCCATGGTCGAACCATAGAGGATACTGAGCATGGCGATGCTCATAACCACAAAATGCACCCATGTCCCCCGGATCAGCTCTGTGCCGAAACAGTAATAGGTCAGCCGCATGACTGCAAAGGCGCCGGATTTGACCACTGCCACTGCATGCAGAAGCGCCGTCACCGGAGTGGGCGCCACCGATGCCTGCGGAAGCCAGCCCTGGAACGGGAACACAGCCGCTTTTACGCCAAACCCCCAGAAGGCCAGCAGATAAACGATCTGCACGATGGTGATATTGTCGCCGACCCGGCTCATATCCAGAACACCGCCCATGACAAAATCCGTCGTTCCTCCAAAGATAATGACAAACACCAGCGCCACAAAAGCAAATGCCGCACCGCCGATGGAATAATACAGGTAAACCCTGCTGGCGTGAAGCGCCTTCTTCGTCATGGGATGCATGACCAGATACACCGATACCAGCGTTAAAAGTTCATAAAACAGATACATGGTCACCAGATTTTCCGCCATGGCGATTCCCATGGTCACGCCGCAGGTCATCGTATAAAATGAGAAAAAACTGGTCGTACGCTCTTCATGGCGCATATATTCAAACGCATACAGCGTCGCCAGAGGCCACAGAAAAGCAATCAGACAGACAAACACGCTTCCCAGCCCGTCAAGACGAAGGGCAAAATCCAGATTACCGGTCAGATGAAACAGGATAAAACCCTCTTTGGGACGCCGGAGCACACAGAGCGCCGCAAGCACGGAGGTCGCCAGTATCAGAATTTCCAAAAAGACATTTCGCTGTTTCTCCGGCAGGTGCAGAAGCGGCATCACCGCCCCGCCCAGGATCGGAAGAACCACCGGAAGGACCAGATATACACTGCTCATATCCGCCCTCCCTCTACAAAAGTCCCGCAGCAATCGTCTGCAGAAAGCTTAAAAATGACCCCGGAAACATTCCGAACAGTACAGCCGCCGCCGTAAAGAAAAGCATCGGCAGAAGCATCAGAAGATTCGGTTCCCGCTTCTGATACCCTGTCTTTTTGCATTCTTCTCCCGGGAAAAAAGACTGAATGGAGATCGGGAGCAGATATCCTGCTGTCAGCATGGCGCTGAGCAGAAGCACAACCGGACCAAGCCATGTATAGACCCCCATTTTGTCTTTTAGCGATCCGGTCGCCAGATACCACTTGCTGACAAATCCGCTGGTCGGCGGAATTCCCACCAGCGTGATCGATACCAGCGTAAAGCACCACATGGTAACCGGCATCTCTTTTCCGATCCCCTTCAGCTCCTTTACCGTCTTTCTCCCGGTCTTATAAATAATCACACCGGCCACCAGAAACAGACAGTTCTTGACCACACTGTGGAAGACAAAATGAGAGAGCGCTCCGACCATGCCGTCCGTATTCAGTACCGACAGGCCGAACAGGATATAAGATACCTGGCTGACGGTAGAATAGGCAAGCCGTTTCTTCAGCACCTGCTCTTTATAAGCCATCATGGAACCCATGAATACCGTAAGCAGCGCCAGCGTCATCCAGGTATACTGCACCCAGGTCCCGCGGATCACATCCGCGCCTGCCACATAGAAGATCACCCGGATGATCGCAAGCACGCCGGATTTGGTAATGATTCCGGACAGGACCGCACTGGCCGGCGCAGGCGCCACCGGATGGGCCGTAGGCAGCCATCCATGCATGGGAAACATGCCTGCCTTTGTACCGAATCCCACGATTGTCAGCATCAGCACCAGCAGCGTCATGGCATGGCTTCCCGTATAAGAATCCATCACCAGAAGATATCCGCCTTCCCGGAACACGCTCCCCGCCCCGTGGGCATAGAGATAGAATATTCCAAACAGCGCCATAAATGCGCCGGCTACCGAATAGAACAGATATTTCAGACCCGCCATCACCGCCTCGTGGCTCAGATTATGCAGCACCAGGGGCAGAGACGTCAGTGTCATCATCTCAAAAAACAGATACAGCGTGATCAGATTTCCCGCATGGTCCAGTGCGATCAATACCCCCATGACGATCAGGTAAAATCCAAAATACCGGTCTTCATGCTCCTCATGCTTCATATATTCAAATGAAAATACGCCGCCCAGCGTCCATGCCGCCGTCATTCCCGCGAACAGTCTGGTCACATCATCCATACGTACCAGAAGCTCCAGCGTATCCGTCAGGCTCCAGAGTACGAACTCAAAATTTCCCAAAAACATCAGTTTCACTGCCAGGGCAGAGGTCACCGCCATAACCAGAAAGATCCCGATACATTTGACCTTCCGGTTCCGGATCCTGTCCTGAAAAAAGAGCAGGAACAGCCCTGCCAGAACTGGAAGCAGAATCGCTGCTCCAAGTAAACAACCAACCATCATCTTCATCTCCCCCTGCCTAAGCAAACATCTCGATTCCGAACTGTATCAGATCGGTAAGCGGCTGGGACAAAAGCCCCATGACAAAATTCAAAAGGATCAGACAGCATACAGCCGCTGCTGCTCCTGCGGATCTATGCGTGTGTATATTCCGAAACTCCTCCGGGACACCTGTCGGTGTGTAGATCCGGATCACCGTATGCAGAAAATAAACGGCATTCAGTATGGTACTGACTGCCAGCACGATCAGTGTCACCAGAACCTTATTGGAATCGGCGCCCAGAGCCGCTGTCGCAAACAGAAGCTTCGAGATAAACCCGGCAAGCATCGGAATGCCCACCATGGAAAGGCTTCCCACCAGAAAAGCCGCGCCTGCCAGCGGATTCCTGAATGCCGCGCCCTGAAGCGCCAGAAAAACCCTTTTATGCCCGGATGCATCATTCAGTCCTTTTGCTGCCAGGAAAAGCAGAGACTTTGTGATCGCATGGGTCAGGATATGAAAGACGGCTGCCACCATCCCGGCTTCTGTCGCAAGGCCGATCCCCATGTAGATATATCCGATCTGCGCAATTGAGGAGTAGGCGATCATCCGGTAGATATCTTTGGCCATGATCGCACTTACGGAACCCATAACCATACCGATCAGGCCGAAGGCAAACAGAACATTCACGATCTTGCTCCGAACAATAATATCAAAACCGATGACACGGTAAAAGATCTTGATGAGCAGAATGATATAGCTTTTGGACACCAGACCGGACAGAATCGCACTGCTGGATATGGTCGAATACCCGTAGGCATCCGGCATCCAGGAGTGAAACGGATACAGGCCGCTCTTGATCGCCAGTCCTACAGTGATCACACTGATGATGACCAGAAGCGGTATCTGATACTGTCCTGCTTTCACCAGCTGCACCATGGCTTCATGGGCATTTTCCATCAGAAGGTGCCCGGTAATGTCATAGAGCATGGCAAGCCCCATCAGAAACAGGCCGGAACCGATCAGACTCATGACCATATACCGGGTTGCCGCGATCAGGGACCGCCCGCTCCTTCGGATCATGATCATTCCGCAGGCGGCAATGGTATTGATCTCTACAAACACATAGCCGGTAAACAGGTCGTTGGTATAAATGATCGCCAGCAGGGAGCTTAAAAGCAGATCGGTCAGGATAAAATACAGGTTGATCTTCTCTTCATCCACCGTCCGGAATATATGATCCATCCCTCCCAGAAGGGAGCAGAGCATAACCAGTGCAAACACCGTCGCCAGCAGGGCTTCCAGTACCCCTGCCCGGATCTCATTGCCCCAGGGCGCCGGATACCTGCCCATGGTATAGACAAAGTTCTCTCCGGCAGACAGGACATAAAGCAGAGTAGCCAGAGACATCAGCGTCACAAGCGTCACTGTGGCAAGCGTCATTCTCTTCGCCGCCTTCCCCTTCATGGGCGTGGAAAGGATTCCCGCAACCATGCACAGCACAATGGAAAAGCATGGAAAATTCTGTACAAAATTCATCTTGGCTCCTCCTGCTGCATCCGGATCAGGATTTCATCCAGGTCCAGAGAGTGGTATTTTCGGTAAAGGCGGATCGTCAGCGACAGCATCAGCGCCGTCACGCTGACCGATACGACAATGCCGGTCAGCACCAGGCCGCTGGGAATCGGATTGATATAGGCTTCTGCGTCCAGGATACCGTTTGTCACAATCGGCGCATCCCGCCCGTCCACATAACCCATGGCCGCAAGGAACAGATAGACCGCCGTATCCATGATGTTCAGCCCGATGATCTTTTTGATCATGTTTTTATGAAGAAGCAGCGTCGTAAATCCGACACCGAACAGGATCACTGCTGCAATCTCATCCACATTTGCCCAGAGATTCGGTCCCATTCTACATCCCTCCTCTTCGGAACAGTGCAAAAAACGCATACATGGTACATGCCACTTCCAGTCCCACGAAAATATTGATCGGAAGAATCATGCCGCTGCTTAAAATATCCCCGGGCGTTCCAAGGGGAATTGCATTTTTGATCATATTTGCCCCGGTATAGAAATAATAGATCATGGTCACACTGTAGAGCGACAGTGCGCCCACCTTGACCAGCTCATAGATTTTTTCGTTAAAAAACCTCTGTGTTTTATGAAATCCAAAAGTCGTCACATACAGGATCAGTCCCGCTCCAATGACAGCCCCTCCGGAAAATCCTCCGCCCGGTGACAGGTGCCCGTTCAGTATGATATAGAACCCGTACAGGAAGATCACCGGCGCCAGAACCTGTGTCATCTTCTGAAGAATCGCATCCGGCTGCGGTTCATATTTCCAGTCCGTCTCGCTTTCCTTCTCAATCTTTTCTTCGCTTTTGCGGAGCAGCACGATCACGCAGGTGGCTGCAATAAACAGAACGCATGTCTCACCGAAGGTATCAAAACCGCGGTAGCTTAAGATCATATTGGTAACCATATTGACCGCGCCGGACTCTTCCATGCCCTTCTCAATGTACCGGACGGAGACTTCATTATTATTCGGCCCGTTCGGATCCCCCAGCACCGGAAGCCAGGAGACTGCCAGAAGAAGAACGGCAATCAGCAGAAGACACAGCGCCACCGAAGTCAGACTGTAGAGCAGCCGAAACGCCCGCATCTCTTTATTCTTCTTTGTATCCTCCAGGTAATGAGCGATCTTTTCTCTGTCCAGCCTGTCCGGATTGTATACCGAAACTCCGGTATATTCTGTCTCCCGAAGGGGCTTCATCTCCATCTTTCCCGCAAAGGGATCCATTTCCCCGTTCACCCATCGGACCAGACGGTGCCACAGACTGTTTTCATAATCATCCCTTATTCTGCTCATGATCTTCTCCTTCCGAAAGCGCCTTGAGTTTGCGCAGTGTGACAAAGAACAGGATACTGCTGACTCCCGCTCCCACTGCCGCTTCTGTAATCGCCAGATCCGGTGATTCCAGAAGAAACCAGATGATGGACATGACCAGGCTGTAGGACATAAACACAATAACGGAAAGCAGCGGATTCCTGATCAGGCTGGCTGAAATTGCACAGATAACCAGAAATACCAGAAGTATCACCTTAAATCCTTCCATCTTCCGGCACCTCACATTCTTTCTCCAGATCCTCGTTGACCAGAACCTCCAGTTTGCAGATCATATGGGAGGAAACCGGTCCGGCAAGCCAGAAAAACACCACGATCAGAACCAGTTTCAACGTCCCGAACTGAAAACCGCTCAGAACCGCAAGTCCCAGGATTGCAAACAGAATGCCCATGGAATCCACCATGGCGGAAGCGTGCATCCGATTCAGGACATAATGGAACCGGTAGACCCCGATCACTCCCGCACACATAATCAGAAGCCCGATCACAATCAGGGCTCCTCCAACGATCAACTGCACCCATGCCATCACAGCTCGTCCTCCTCCTCTTCCTCTTCTTCCTCTGCACGCAGAAAAACCGTTCCCTTGATCTTCCGCTCCTGATAGGCTCCCCCATAGATCTTGGTCAGGATCACAACTGCAAGAAAGCTGATCATCGCATAGATCAGACAGACATCATACAGATAATCCGCCCGCAGATACAGCGCAAACATGGCAATCTCAACAATCGTCATGGTACCGATCATATTGACCGCCACCACACGGTCTGTAAGCCTCGGTCCCAGAATCGCGCGAAGCAGACAGAGCATGATCAATACTGCAATGATCATCATGCAGGTAAGTAAAAATATATGGTATATGCTTTCATACATGAGATTCCACCGCCTCCATTTTCTCCAGAAGCTCTGCAAAAATGGAATTTTCCAGCCCTTCTGCAAACTCTTTGTCCAGACAATGTACATAAAATTCATTTCCTTCCAGGCTGACGGTAATCGTCCCCGGTGTCAGGGTAATGGAATTGGCAAGGACCACTCTTGCAAATTCCGACTTCAGGCCGGAAGTGAAATGAACAAGCTGCGGTTCTGCCTGGTACCTGGGCGTCATAATGAAAAAAAGCACCTGATGGTTGGCTTTCAGTATCTCCATGATCAGAACCGCCACATACTGGACTGCCATCGGAACCAGACGGTACAGCCTTAAATCACTGCGGATACTGTAATTCATGAACCTGCAGCAGAACGCAAACAGAGCGGCGCTCAGAGCAAGTCCGATCAGCAGAATCTCCAGCGTGATTCTGCCGTTGAAAATGATCCAGAGCACCAGAAATGCAACAAACATATGCGTTTCCCCTCTTCCAGTTTTTCTCATACAAATTCCACAGGGCACCCGTATGGTGAAGGATGCCCTGCTTTTGTTATGACTTAGGATAATTCCTGTTTCAGTTTACACTTTTTTTAGAAATAAAACAATAGTTTTCCAATTTTTGAATGGATTTTTTGGGATATGTCGCGGATATTTCACGGATGCAGGGGGAGGAGCTGCGGGCTGGAAACGCTCGTATGGAATGTATCGGACAACCGGCGGCTTTCTGTATGCCTCATCCAGACAGAAAAGTCCGTCTGATTCACACAGAAAACCGCCGGTTGTCCGCTCCAGTCCACACAGCGCTGTTTTCAGCCCGCAGCTCCTCCCCTGCCGTCCGATTCCTGCACATTTCAGGAAAATCATACCTGTATTTTCTGATATTTTCCGGATGCAGAGATTAAAATATTCAGATATCAGAAGCTGTTTTTCAAAGCATCCTGTATATGTTTTATGTACAGATTCCGTATACCTTTATATTCTCCAAGACCCCTGAGAACACATTCCACCGTAAATCCTGCTGCTTCAAACCGGCTTCTCCAGGAATCCGGATCGTCGCCGGACATGTCATTCAGGGCATGATCGCCTGCCACTACCATAAAAGGGGCAAGCGTCACACGTTTTGCACCACAGGTCTGAACCAGCTTCATCAGCGTCTCCATGGACGGATAAGCTTCTACCGTTCCAAGGAAGACATTGGAATATCCCATGTCTTTGAATTTATCATCCAGAGCCGCATAGATGGAATTGGCATAGTGCGTGGTGCCGTGCCCCATGAACACCAGCGCCCCGTCCCGGGGAAGATCTTTTAATTCAGCCATGACTGCTTCGATCACGGCACAGGAATCTTCGTCGCTGGTTAAAAGCGGCGTGCCGAAGCGGATGGATGTAAAATGATCCTGACAGGCGCGTACATCTGAAATCATCTGATCATTTTCAATTCCGTTGATCACATGCGTCGGCTGTACCACCACTTCGGTAATGCCGTCTGCCATCATCCGCTCCATGGCTTCTGTTACGGTATCAATCCGGATGTTGTCCCTTGCTTTTAATTTCTGAATGATCATTCTGCTCGTCCATGCACGATACAGCGTACGGTCCGGAAATGCTTCCTGAAAATCCTTCTCTATGGCATCAATCGTTTTTTCCCTTGTGGCATTCACACTGGTTCCGAAGCTGACCGCCAAAATTCCTTTTTTTACAATCTTGTCCATGATAAACAGTTCCTCCTGACATTGATGAGGATATTTTATCATCTTTTGTGCGAAAAAGTCTATGGACTGATCTATGGGAATCTGTTATAGATAAAAACCGGCCCTGCATTTGACACCATGTGAAAAAGGGGATGACTGCAAACATTAGACAGACACATCTTTTCCCCCGGGGCAGGAAGCCGCAAATCCGTTCTGCCGTTTCCATTCCTTCCATCTGCCGGCATCCATCAGGAGCTTCCAGGCGCCCCGGTAATCCAGGCCGAACAGATCGAACTGCCGCATCAGATTGCTCACGATCTGTCCCTCCGGCCTGTGGGCTCCCATACAGTTTCCGTTTTTCAGAACCATCTGGCTGCCTTCATAATCCAGAATCGCGTTTTCATGGGTTTTGTACTGATCCAGCAGTTTCACATAGCGTTCCTGAAGGTTTTGGTCCTTCACCCCGTCCATCGCCTGAATGGCATAGATCAGTAAATGGGGATCCTCTTCCCTTAACAGATATTCCAGAAAATAATCCACCACTTCCTCTTTCCTCTTCAGATCCCGGATGCAGTAAAACAGCACACCTCTGTCATTTCTGTCCAGATTTTCCCGTTTAAGAGCTTCCTTTAATCTTCCTGCATGGACATCCGGACGGTCCTTCACTCTCATGAATGTATAACATGCATCCCTGAAACCCTCTCCATGAAGCTCTGGCAGTATCTCAAATATCTTTTCGTACCATGCCTCTGCCACCTCTCTGGCGTCATCTGTTCTGATGAGAAAAACTGCCTCCTCATAAGCTCCATCTTCCCACAGCCTTTCCATCTCACCTGTCATTTCCGGTACATGGAAACTTCTCATCATCCTGACGATACTTGTCCGGACTTTCCGATTGGATTCCCGGGCGCAGGCCTGTTTAAAATACGCCTTCTGTCTGTCGGGAAGCGTCTCAAATTTATAATAGCTGTCGATGATATCGATCTTTTCTTCCGGATCTCCTGTCTGTTCATACAGCTTCATCAGCTGCTCCGGATTTCCGTCTACATTCATCCCGAATCCGGTTTCCTCGTCACTGTATCCTGCGATCACCTCTCTGAGCCACCGCCGATACCATGCCAGAAATCCCTTTTCCCGCATAAAAAACGGCGTTGCGCAGAGATCTTCATCATAGTACACTACCCGACCCCTGTATGGGCCGTTCAATATCAGTCCCGTCATAAGCGTACAGCCCTGGCTCTCAATGGGCAGAACCCCGTCATAAGGACAGACCGCTTCTTCCCGCCTGTCCCACGGATCAGCAATCCGGTCCCAGTCCTCGTCGCTCATCTTCGGAAAGATCACCGCTTTCTCTTTTACATGGTAATCAGAATCAGAAATCTCATCTTCCAGCTCCTCCAGCCCATAGATCCCGTAATGAGGACCTGCGCCGCCGTTTCCGATCAGCAGCAGAAAATCCCGGTATTCTTCCGGCAGCCGAATCCCCTGCTGCTCCTCAAATCTCTGTATGGCTTCCTCGCTGGCAGGCTCCGACAGTTCATACTGATGACTGTCCGCTCCAAACCTTTCGAAGTCCGCATCCTTTGCCCTTGCCTGTTCCAGTAATTTTAAAATACGTTTTGCCCGTACGGGCCGACATAATTTCTTTTCAATCATTTATTAGCCTCCGCCTGCAACGCATGTTCTGCCGGATTCCTCAATCTTCCAGACAGGCCCCCTTCATGGAACTTGCCGCATGCTCGCTGAACAGCCGGAGCACGCCGCTCTGGTAACGAAGCTTCCGCCCCACTCCAAACCGCTTTGCAAGGTCGAATTCATTGGGAAGCTTCTGCCCCACTTCCACCGGCTCCTCCAGAATATACCGCATCAGTTCATCCGCAATGCGGTCTCCCAGAAGCTTTTTGTCCATCTTTTCAAACTGATACCTAATGGCTGATCTCTTCCTTTCGCAAGCATACAGATTTCCTTATTCCTCTTCCCTGACAATCGTAATCAGCGTCGTCTCCCCTTCTTCCTCATCTATTCTTCCCACATAAAAACAGTCCTTTTCCTCATCCCGGCAGCAGAACAGATATCCTCCCCAGTTGCAGCTCTGCCTGCGAACCTTTGTCAGATCGATCTCCAGCTGCGAAAGCCGCTGTTCCTGCCACTCCTCTTCTGACAGAATCGATTCTTCATCCACCTCTTCTTTCCAGGTGTCCTGGCTTTCATCAAACAGTTCATCCAAATATTCATTATAGCCCTGATAGACCCATCCATTCTCCTCCAGCGCTTCCTCCGCCGTCGAATAATCGATCCCAATCAAAGCGCTTAACACCACTTCCAGAAGAAAATCGGACAGTCTTTCATACATCTTCTTCCAGTCGGTTATGGCGTGCGCTTCATGGTACATGTAGACCGGCGGATCCTCATCCTCCAGATCCTGTTTCCGGATTCCGAAGGTCACGATGCCGGCGCCGTAATCACTGCCGATCTCCAGATAGTCACAGCTCTTTTCTTCCCATCTTTCTTTTGGAAACTGGTAGAACAGATGATAACCGCCCTCGTTGTATTCCTCCGGGTTCTTTTCCCAGTCCGCCTTCTGGTCCTCGATCCCTTCTTCAATCTCTTCATAAAAGAAATAAGGCAGTCTGCCGGTCCACAGATCCGATGTCTCAAGCATGGGGCAGTCCATGGCCAGTTCCATAAACTCCCGGTACACTTTCGGCAGGCGGACCCCCTTTTCCTGCATAAAATTTTCCAGTTCCTCCCTGCCCGAAGGTTCCTCATAACCCAGTCGTTTTAGCAGTTCTACCGCTGAAAGCTCATATTGAATTCCCACAATTCCGCCTCCTGATTTCTGTATTTTACTGGCAATATTTTAACATATCCTGTAGATTTATTCAACATTTGACAGGTTCCTCACAACAGTATGCCGAAAATTCAGGATTCCTTGACAAATACCGGTTTCAAGCCTATAATAGACAAAGGCTTGTATAAATTTGACCTGGAGAAGGCAACCTGAAAATGTTGATGTGTTTAGAGGAGGAAATGAAAATGCCAAGAAAAAAGAAGACAGAAGATGCGGCTGCTTCTGCAACAACAGCCGCAGGCACTGCGTCTGCAAAAGAGAATACGACAAAAGCGAAGACGGCCGCTGCAAAGAGCGCAGAAGCAAAGACGGCTGAGAAAAAGTCAGCTGCCAAAAAACCTGCCTGCAAGACTTCTGTGTGCGTTGAGATGAGCGGTTTAAGCGTATCCATAAATGATATTCAGACTGCTGTGAAAAAGGCCGTAAAGGACAAAGGCCTGGACGCTTCCGAACTGAATATCTATATTAACGCTGCAGAGCAGGCTGCTTATTATACCATTAACGGAGAGGGCGGCGAAGACTTCAAAGTTGATTTAAAAAATCTGTAGGATTTCCTGCTGTACAGGGGTTGACCGGACGTGCGGCCTGGGCCGTATGCTTCTGATCAGCCCTTTTTCTGTCTCTCTTACCGGTGGTTCTTCCGGTATTCGAGAGGCGTGCATCCCATCTTCCGTTTGAAGATCTTTGAAAAATAGCCCGGGCTGGTAAAACCTGTCTGTCCTGCAATCTGCGTCACATCGAGCTCCGGACGCCGCAGAAGCTCCAGACTCCGTTCGATCCGATAGTCCAGAAGATAGTCGAACATGGATTCCTTCATATACCGTTTGAACAGGCGGCAGCTCTCGCTCCTGCACAGATGGATCTGCTCTGCCAGCTCCTCCAGCGTGATCTTTTCCGCATAATGCGCCTGGATATATTCCATGATCCGCCGGATGCGCTCCGTGTCCCTTCCGTTCTCCGCAAATCCCGTCTCGCTGATTTCCACATGCTCATAGAGTTCCTGCCAGATCTGAAGCAGCGCAATCTGGATCTTCAGCTCCTCCGATGCCGGATGCTCCCGGTTCAGAAGCCGTATCTTCTCGATTCCTTCCAGTATCCGTCTCTGCCAGTCTTTCTCCGAAACAAGATGAATCGAAGCGAGAGACGGACTTTTCAGAATATGATTCATGTATTTCGTCTGCATCACACTGGAACTGTATCCATATAAAAGCCTCGGGTGAAAGGTCACAGACAGATAACTGCAGTCTGCGCTCCCATTTCCATGTCCGGAATGCAGCACGTTGGTATTGCAGAACAGCCCTTCCCCCGCCTTCAGGTGATACAGGCTGTCATTGGCCTGATAGATGATCTCCCCCTCCATCACAAGCGTCAGTTCGATCTCCGGGTGCCAGTGCCAGGGAAACTCTCCCGTATCAAAACTGGACAGCCGTTCATAGCTGACCAGCACCGGAAATTCATAACTTCCGTGACGCTTGATCTCTTTTTGCTCCCTGTCAATCTGCAGACGCATAAAATCTCAATATCCTTTCATTTTATAAGAATATACTTCTTGAATTTCCTTCTGTATCTCATTATAGTGTAATCATAAGAAATGTCAACCGTGAGAAAAATGAAGGAGGAATCACCATGGCAGTAAATGTATCGGAACTGAAAGAAAAATTTGCCGAACTGTTCGGCGGCGGAGGCAATATCCGGGCTTATTTTGCACCCGGGCGCGTCAATCTGATCGGAGAGCACACGGATTATAACGGAGGGCATGTGTTTCCCTGTGCACTGACCATCGGAACCTACGGCATCATCCGTCCAGGAGAGGATCGGACGCTTCGACTCTATTCCATGAATTTTGACCATATGGGAATCGTAGAAACTTCTCTGGACGACCTTACCCCGTCCGATGAAGCAGGATGGACCAATTATCCAAAGGGGATCCTGTGGACCTTTGAAAAACGCGGATATCATCTGGAAAAAGGAGCGGACATTCTGTTTTACGGAGACATCCCTGCAGGCAGCGGACTCTCCTCTTCCGCCTCCCTTGAGGTGCTGACCGGACTGATGCTGAGGGATACCTTTGGCTTTGATGTCTCCATGGTCGATCTGGCGCTGATCGGACAGTATTCCGAAAATAATTTCAACGGGATGAACTGCGGGATCATGGACCAGTTCGCTTCTGCCATGGGCAAAAAGGACTGCGCAGTCTTTCTCGACACCAACACGCTGAAATACGAATATGCACCGGTAAAGCTTCCCGATGCGAAGATCGTCATCACCAACAGCAACGTCAAGCACAGCCTGGTTTCTTCCGCCTACAATGACCGGAGAAACGAAAGCGAAGCCGCATTAAAGGCACTGCAGGCCGTTGTGGACATCCAGACGCTGGGAGACCTGACGGAAGAGCAGTTCGAGCAGTATAAGGATGCCATCAAGGATCCGGTCTGCAGAAAACGTGCGAAGCATGCCGTCTATGAAAACCGGCGCACGATCCATGCGGTGGAAGCCCTGAAGGCAAACGACATCGAGACCTTCGGAAAACTCATCAATGATTCCCACGTCTCTCTGCGGGATGATTATGAGACTTCCTGTGCAGAGACGGATCTTCTGGCGGAGCTGGCATGG
>ERZ778497.989-NODE-989-length-20416-cov-4.144246_pt1 | contig 20416 bp, 24 predicted proteins | sample MGYA00509938_ERZ778497 | MGnify/ENA primary metagenome ERZ778497 (study PRJEB29527, sample SAMN07138969) | mouse gut metagenome | material: feces | host: mouse | place: China:Nanjing | collected 2016-01-25 ... | reverse complement strand
CAGCCAGTTTCTGGAACTCCTGCAGAGTCGTAGGACCTTTGGATCCCAGATACAGGGTAGTATCACAGTTTTCGAAGATAGCTTCCCATTCGTCACCATACAAGGACTTGCTCTTGATCTGCGAGATACCCTGAACGATGACCGCTGTACTGATTTCACGGGACCGCATCGTGGAAATCTTTCTGTTGAAATCAGGCTGCTTGCCACAGTTTGGAAATTCATCGTTGATGAATCGTGTATGGATCGGCAACTTGTGATCTTTCCGTGAGTCTGCAGCCAGGTAAAGCATTGCATACAACTGCTCCAGAATGATCGAAGATAGAAACGCAAACGTCTTTGAACTGTCAGAGATGATCACGAACAGGATCTTCTTTCTAAGTCTGTCTTTAGGTAGATTGTAATAGATTCCTTTCTCGTTCTTCACGAGTTCGAAGGTGTCACGATCCAGATCCTTTGAGAGATCTTCCGGTGCATTCAGCGATTTCACCATCGGCTCTCCAAAGCGTTCCAGATGCAGGTCATCCTTCTCCATGATTCGCCGCAATGCTGGCAGGTTGAACACAGATAGCCGAACGCCCAGAGAGATCAGAATGGATTTTGCGGTTTTCCCGGCTCCCATCTTGAAGATCTTGTAGTTTCGAACAGCCAGTTCCGCATACGAAAATTCAGATCTTCCATCACTTCGGCGCCGGATCTCATCCTCCAGTTCCTCGAACATAAGGTCCACTTCGGACTTGTAATCTTCATCTTCTTCCACAGCTTTGGAATGGTCCAACATCAGCATGACAGTGTTCATGTTGCAACGCCCCGTCCCCTGAGCAGTGGCCATGATATAGAAGATCACAGCCGTCAGCCAGGTGATCTCAGCCTTTGTGAAAAATTCGTCTCCGCCCGTCTGATTTTTATCTGACGTGTTGTCAATCAGGTTCTTCACAAAGTTCTGAACATCCTCCGGACTGTGAAAGTAGACAAAGGGATTCCAGCACATGGATTTGGAGAAATCCACGAGGTTCAGATAACTGATCTCGTAGCCAGCTTCCTCAAAGGCATGGCCGGTTTCTTCCGCTACCGATCCCTTGGGATCGATGACGATATAATTGCTGCTCAGCTGCAGAACATTGGGTTTGACGAAGAATCGGGTCTTACCGGAACCGGACCCACCGACAACAAAGATGTTGTTGTTGAGTCGGGTGTGCCAGGTATCCATATCCAGACGAATCTGTTTGGACAGGATGATGTCATTTTTCGGATCACGCTTTTCCGGATCCGGATCCGGATTGTTCTGGGCTGCCAGCTGCTCGGCGTCTATAATCTGCCCTTTTTTCGCGGAACCATACTCTTCTCCAGGACGGTAGTTCTTCCGGCCCAGATTCGAGTACATGACGCAGGCCCAGTAAATAAGCTGGGCAGCAACAGCCACCAGCAATCCGCTGATCACGTTCCTGGCGCACAGAGATATGGTTTCCTGCATATCCGCTCCCTGCGGAACCGAAACAGAAAAGATATTTTCCGCAGCCATCATGATCAGATCCAGATTATTTGTGATCCCGGTCCGGGAGACCTGGACCAGCTGCCATCCAAAGGAAAAGGCGAGAACGAATACAAAGAGGCTGCCGATCAGCTGACCACGCTTGCATTTGTCAGACTTCACCCGTCTGAAAAAGGTGGCAACGCTGCCACCTTTTTTCTTATCCCTGCTCATCCTGCACCTCCAGGTCCTGTGAAATCAGAGTATTTTTATACTCGTCCGCCAGCATAAGGTAATCCTGTACCAGCTCCTGAATATAACCATGCAGCAGCAGGATCAGCTGTTCCTGCTGGAGCGTCCCCGCAAAGCATTCTTCGATGCGCTTATGGCAGGACTTATTGATAGCTACAGCCCGTTCTTTTCGGGCCTCAATAAAACCGGTGCTTTTCATCTGTTTCTCCCCTTTCGTCCCTTGTGTGAGACTGGAGACTGTTTCGCCTGGGGTGCCCGCTCCTGGAATCGTTCCTGTGCCCTTTCCTGTTGCTTCGCTTTGTAGATCACCCGAATCTTCGACAGGTTCACAGCATTTCTGAGCCGATCATCGAAAGATGGATGCTGCAGACGGGATTCCATTTCTCTGCAGACCACATCCCAATGAGCCAGGCTATCAGTCCGGATCGTGAACATATATTCAGCGGAGTTGACCTGCGGAAGCTCCGGATGATTCGGATCCATCACCGTTTTACCTGAAGAATTCCGAAACGTGAACGCACGGACCATCTTCTCTTCCTGGGGCAAAAGCTCTTCCCCCTTCAAGAATTTTCGTTCGATCAGTTTCTGCAGATCCTGTGGCTTTCGAGTGAGACAGTAATCAAGCCCATGTTTCTTTGACAGTCTTCTGAGCAGCGCAAGCTCATCCTTCGAGACAGCAGCCCGTTCCACATCAGACTTTTTGTCTGCAGCAACCCGCACAAACCCCATCTGCGTTCTGAATCGCATACCTTTGTTTTTCAGGAAATCTCTGTAGTGATCCTCCCCATATTTAACATTTGCATACTGTAATGCGGTCAAAGCCTTTCTCAGCGTCTCTATCAATGTCGCTCCGGCATGGATGCTGATGTGCAGGGCAGCAGTAGCCAGTCCCTGCGTTGAATCAGTGGACATTCTTCTTGTCCTCCTTTTCCAGCGTTTCCTTGAAACGCTTCAGATCCACGATGTGCAAGGCAATCAACAGACCTGCGATCACGATCAAGCTGACTGTATTCTTGACGATGATCCAGGTCAGATAGTTGACCCAAAGCACCCGCACAAGTGGCGTCAGACGAATCAGGAATCCTGCAGCCAAAATGATCAGAAGGATCACCCCGGCTTTCAACTTTCCGGATTTCAGCTGGATCTCAGTGAAGGATTTTTTGACGGGCATCAGTCTGCATCCCCTTCCTGAGAGTGAGACCAGCTTTCTTCCTCATCAACATTGGGTTCAGGCTCCGGTTTGCGCTTCCTGGATTTTTTCTCACGGATCAGACCGTTTTGTTCCAGATAGCTTTTCAGCTCCTCTTCCTGTTCCCTGGCTGCTTCTTCTTTCCTGCGCAGAGCTTCGAATCTCTTCTTCACTCCTGCCTCATGCTTTTCCAGGTCTGCAAGCTGATCATCAATGGCTTTCAGCCGTTCCTTGACTTCTGTTTTTTCAGCGGTCAATTCCTGCTTCTTTTTATCCAGGCGGGCCATCACGTCTGCCTGGTAACGATCAATGTCTTTCAAATCATCACTCCTTTCTAAAAGAACAGACGGTATCCCGATCCGTTCATCAGCAAAACGAGCTGTCTCATTCTGCTGATGAACAAAAGAGGCTTTCGCCTCTCTGTTCAAAGAAATGATTCTGTGTTGAGCTTATTTACTGTGCTTCTGCCGGCGTTTTGCAAGGATGACCACCGTCATTCCGCCTACAGCCACCACAGCCGCACCAATGTACAGTGCTGCATTTGTGGTAAGTGAAGTGTGCGCTCCTGACTTGGTAGGCAGCATGGAGTTCTGGTAAACGATAGAGTAGAGCAGTTCATCTTCGGATTTGGCCAGTTTGTCGTTGATGTAGATACCGTCATCACTGACTTCAATCTTTACCACCTCATCACTGAGGAGGTAGCCCTGGGGGGCTGCCGTTTCCTTGATGTAGGTCACACCATAATCCACTTCGAACAGGGCTGTACCAGTTTCTGTATCTCCGGGCACAGTCTCAATCTCCGTCTTGCAGTTTTCATCCTCATAAGATGTGAATTCAAACTTGCTGCTGGTGATGTTCTTTCCCGTCTGGGAATCAACTTTGTTGACTTCGAACTTGGGAAGCTGGCTGTGCTTCGGGAACACGTCCAGGTCATAGCTCATCTGGCCGTCCACTTCGTTGAATGTGGGGATGGCCACCAGGAAAGGTGCCACAAACTCAAAATCCGCAGCATCAATCATGTAGATCAGATACACGCCAACACCCAGATCTTTCATCTGGATCTGCCCGTTCATATCGGTTTTGACACTCGTGACTTCGATGTCATTCTTATCGATCAAAGCCATGTACTGCCGGGCTATGTCTTCCATTTGCTGAGCAGTTTCAATGGCATTGAGATCCGCATCCAGCATCGCGAACAGGTCCCGGGGCTGATAATCGCCATTGACGATATCCGCCACCTGGATCATGCCCAGCTCAACGCCTTCCTTGGACCGTCCATCCTCTGAATCAGTCAGAGTAATGGAGACTGTGCCCGTCTGGCCAGGAACCACAGTCTCTAACTGTTTATCGGGGACAAGAGGGACCCCTCCTGTCGTTTCCTGTGCGCAGATCGGACCAGCTGCGGAAAACATCATCATTGCAGCAGCTACTGCCGCTCCATATGTTGTTCTGTGCAAACTATTCTCCTTTCTTGTTTCGAATGTATTTCTTGATTGGTTTGTAAAGGGCTGCTGCCAGCAACAGAAAAGGAAGTGCCGCAAATAACACTTCCCGCCATGATGGTCCCTGTTGAGAAATCGTTTCTTCGATTCCAGGAACATAAGGGACTCTTTCTCCTGTCACCAGGAGTCTGTGTGTATTGATCCCGTAAGGCGTGCATGTAAGCAAAGTCACCATGTCTTTTCCTTCCACCGGATCCAGCTGGTCTGCATCATCCGGAGTAATGACCTCGATCTTTCTGACTTCATATGCCAAGGTCTCATTTCCTACTTTCAGGAAGAACTGATCTCCCTTTTCCATCTCATCCAGACGGGTAAACAGCTTTGCGGTAGGCAGGCCCCTGTGAGCCGTCAAAACAGCCCGGGTATTGGATCCACCAACCGGCAGGGAGCTGCCCTGCAAGTGGCCAACATTTTTGGCCAGAACTGACTCATCTGTTCCATGGTAGATGGGAAGGTTGACTCCGATCTTCGGGATCTCAAGACTGCCCATCATGCCGTTGACAGAAAAATTCAGCTGCGCGTTATAATCAGCATTCTCACTGTCACTTCTCTCTGACGGACTCAGGATACCGGTCCGCAAAGAGAACAGCTTATCGTTGTAGGAATGAGCCTCATCAATGATCTCCTGGATCTGGGCAGCATCACTGTTGTGCATCTGAGAGGCAAAGGAAGACACGCTCTGGCTCTGGAGCCAGCTGTCATACATTCCTGCAACCAGCGGATAGAAACAGAACAGCAGACCGATCACCAGCAGCAGTTTGGAAAATATCTTCTTTGCCATCTCAATGCCTCAGATTACTCTTCTTCCTTGTTGTTGTCGGATTTCTTGGACTTGCGGTTCATGTACAGTCCAGCTCCACCGATGACTGCACCAGCTGCCAGCATGATGATGGTCGCATTGGATCCTGTCACCGGCAGTTTAGATCCCACGTGGTTGACGACTGTCAGGTTGGCTGTACCAGTGGCAACATCAGTTACCAGATTCTCTGTCTTCGTGTTGTCTGCTCCACCCAGGAATTGTTTAGTGGTCGCAATCGCCTGCAGATCCTTCAGGATCGCATCTGTAGCTCCCTGGCCATCAATGTAACCATCCCGATCAGTCGTGAATGTCGGTGTGATCGTGATCTGGATGGGATCCAGCAAAGGACGATAGCCATCCGGGGCCTGAGTTTCCTTCAGCCAGTATGTGCCCTGATCCAGGCCGAAGATCACGAACTTACCAGCTGCATCAGAAACCATCTCCACTGCATCAGCAGGCCGGCTGCCACCTGTGTGGTCATCCCCACCAACAGAATCCCGGTTGATAACGATGTAGCCGTTGGCGCCTTTCTTCAGGAAGACTTCGTTCTGGCAGTCTGCGTCAGAATAGAGACGGAACTTGGCACCTTCCAGTACCTTGTCATGGTTGTTGATCTTCAGACCATCAATTTTGTAAGTGAAGGCCACAACTGTGTCCCAGGGAGTGAAACCTGTATCGCCGGTACCATCACTGTCCGGGTTGTTGGAGAATTCCAGACGCACTGTGTTTTCAAAGCCCGGGCGTCCTGTCTGGTCAGCTGCTTTGTCATTCAGAGTCGCATTGTAGGTCACCTCGATGTTCTGACCATAGGTATTCTCGCCATTGGCATTGATACCTGCCGGGAACTCTCTATCCACGATTGCCTTCAGATTTGCGATAGCTACCTCGAACGTCAGACCTTTCACGTTCTCAGCCACTGTGAACTCAGAGTTGGCCAGGGTGTAAGTTTTATTGCCGTCACTGATCGTGATCTGTACAGAAGAGGGATCAAAGGTCAGACAGGGATCCATCTTGTCCTGGAAAGCCAGGTAGTAACTGTGGTAACCGTTCATGTTCGGAACTGCAGTCCGGTAGCGGTAAGGTACAGTCTGGCCAATTTCGTAGTCACCAATGTCATTCCAGCCGATACCGTTGTCATCTTCATCGATCTTCTTCTCCAGCTCCGGATAGTCAGATTTGATGTTCATGGAAGCATTCGGGTTGGCTGTAGTGACCATGCACAGAGACGCAGCGGAATGCTCGTTGTTGTTGCCGACATTGATCTCATCCACGATGTAGTAGCCATAGTCCAGGCCACCGATCGTGATGGAGTTGTCAGCTTTTGTTGCGGTGACATTGACTACAGAACCCTTGAGACCCAGGTTTACGATCTCGTTCCGAACATCCTGAACGAAGTATCGGAAATCACTGTAGCTGCCTTCCAGCGTCTGATTGGCATTCGCGCCTTCCACTGGGTTCGTGTTCAAACTCTGGATGTAGTCAATGACCATGTACTCGGTCACAGAACTGGGTGTCTTGTTCAGAGCTGCTCCAACCACATTCTGGAGAGCAACCTTATATTCAGGGTTCCAGCTGTAGTTGATGGACTCGCCACCTGCAGCGTTCTGAGCAGTGAAAAGCTGTAATACCTGGAACTGCTTTCCAACCAGTGTCTGGGATGCATTGCCAGTTACTGTGATCGATGCAGGACCATTTCCCAGAGATGCAACGCCATTGGGTGTTGCACTGCTGGAATTCAGATAAGTCTCGATCTGTATAGCAGATTCATTTGCTGCGACAGCCAGCGGGCCGTTGAGAATAGCAGCGAGAGCGAGGGTGGACATTGCCACTGACTTGAAGATTTTTTTCTTATTCATATTCCTTCCTTCTAAGCGGCTCACTCGGAGTCGCAGGCAACAAAATGAAAGGTGGCAGTATTGCCACCTTGGTGATTTATCAGTTGGTTTTTCGTTTCTTGAGAGCGAAGTATCCAGCAACAGCTGCCAGTCCAGCTCCCAGCAGGAGCAGGGTTCCGTTGGATCCCGTTTCCGGCAACTTGCTTGTAGTGTAGTTGACAACTGTGATGGAGACAACCTTATCACCATTCACATCTTCCAGATGTACGGAACCAGAGGTGTTGTTTGCGGTGTATTTGGTACCGTCAACGTAGAAGTCAAACTGCCCTTTTGCGGGAGTCGATTCGGCTCTCAGTTTGTAGACATGTACGTTTCCGTTGCTGTCCACAGGGATTCGATACCCGTCCGGTGCTTTGGTTTCTTTGAACCAGTAATCAGTCCGGTCTTTGATCTCGTCAAAGATCAGGATGCCAGAAGCGTCTGTGGTTTTCTTAGCCACAACCTTAGTGCAAGCAGCATCAGAATACAAAGTAAACTCGGCGCCTGGCAGCAGTTTGTCGTGTTCGTTGACCTTGATCAGCTTCAAATCGTAGTTTTCCAGGCCGTCTTCCACTGTCAGCTGGTAAGACTTACCTGTAGTCGTTCCAGCAGTGAACGTCATGTTCTTGCCAGAGGTATCTGTTTTGGCCGTGATACCATTTGCTGCCACTTCAAAAGAGAATTCGTTGGGGTTCAGCTCATACCCAGGCATTACAGATTTTTCCTTGAGCTTATGAACGCCTGTTGCAAGACCTGTCATCTTGATCTGACCATATCCGTCAGTCTTGATGTCTTCAGTTTTGCCATCGGGTTTAGTCCAAGTGAAGACTGTTCCCGGAATCGCAACGTTGGATCCCAGCTGTACCTTCGTCAGAATCAGGTCATTGACCTGTTCCTTGACGATGGGTGCGTTATAGGTCTGGATGTTCTCAGTCTGCCCTTTGGAAGTGATTTTAATGGTATGAATCTGATTATTTATGTAATAGCCAGCAGGTGCCTTAGTTTCCTGCACCGTAAGAGTCCCCAGCGGCAATGTAGGTCTACCGTTGGAATTGGTATAGAAGGCATCCCCACTTACTTTGTAAGTGTCTGCAAGTTTCACATAGCCGTCCTTATCAGTCTTCATAACCCATGTCCTTGTAGGGTTACCATCTAGGTTCGGGTTAGATCCTGCGTAGAACTTGAAAGTGAACTGAGCATCCGCCAGAGAAGCTCCACCCTGCGGTACACTCTGTTCGGTATCTGCATCCACTTTTTTCAGCAGAACATCCACCGGGTCAGACTGTGGGATGTTTTTCATCTCAATATCTTTCCAGTTTGTGAATCCGGAAGGATGAGTCTGTCCGTTGGCTTCTACCTTGACAGTGTGCACTGTCGGATCCAGCGCATAACCTGTAGCTGCTTTCGTTTCTTTTAAATAGTAAGTCCCAAGAGCAAACTCATAGGGTCCATCCCATGCCTTATTATCGTCACCGCTTGTCAGTTTGAAGACTTTGACAGCCTTTGTGCAAGCCGCATCAGAATACAGTGTGTATTCTGCTGTGTTCAGATCATAGCAGTCATTGTTATTGGAAAACGCAGTATTCGAAGAGCGCTTTACTACTGCCAGATGCCCTGTTTCCTGCTCAAAGCGTCCATAAAAAAGGTCCTGTGATTTGTACGTACCTGTCCAGTAAGAAGGTACGGAGGAGTTCTCGAACGAGATTTTATATACCTTGTAATTTGACGGAGGTGTAGGCATCTTTTGAATGTTCTCATACCAGGACTTCATTCCACCGGGCGCATTCCAGTGGTACCCATTCAATGCGATAATCCCTACGCACGTACCACTATTGGCATACGAAAGGATATCGTTCGTCATGATGATCTGCTGATATTCCGTGAATCCAGCCTCTTTATAGCGGTTGTCTGGCCCTCGATATCCATAATAAATAGCTTTGCGTACAGCCTCATTTGTTACCAAAACAGGATTTGTTGTCGGATTTGTACTGGGCTGAGGAGGAGCAAGATCCCCATTTCCACAAAATGCGGTTTCACCATTAGACATCGTCCAGTAACCCTCTGACATCGTTCCGCCCCAAGGCATTGGAACAAAAGGCGTGGAGAACGCACTCTGCACTCGAACACTACCTGCACGCTCCTTGACCATGGCGGCGTCCCCTTCAATGGTAATTGTGTCTGTATCAGTGTACAGCTCATTCCAACCTTCCAGGTTCAGCAAGCGGATGTCATGTGTCTGCCAAAAATCCTTTTCCAGCAGGCCCTGTTCGTTGATTTCATCTTCAACACCCAGTTCCTTTGCGATTCTCTTTCTGCGCTCGATTGTTGTTTCTGAAGAGGTGTCCTCTTCGTTTTTGGATTCCACCTCGGCCGGTTCATCCTTAATTTCTACAGATTCAGATTCAACCGGTTTAGATTCAGCTGTCTTAGTCGTTTTTTCTTTCCGGATTACCGCATTTTCAAAAACGACACGGATATCAGTATCCTTGTCTGGCATCGTGAAATCAAAATCAAGAGTAGGCTGACCATACTCCAGGTTCTGAATCTCGTCATCAACAGCCAGTTCTTTGATGAGCTGATCGTCGCCAGTACATTCCAGCTCAACTGTTGTTCCAGCCTTGATTAGTTCCTCAAAAGGGCTGTTTGGCAATGCAAACTGGAACTTCTCCGAATCTTTTTCGGAAATCTGGACGGTTCCTGATCCCTCGACTGTTACAGTCAGTTTAGGATCCGAATCATCCTGTGCCATGATAGGTGTCACTGACGGCAGGACAGCTCCTGCTGCCACCATCAGTGACATGACACCAGTTTTTAGTCTATTTCTCAGCTTGTTCATAGGTCTCCTTTCTATTGATCTATATAGCGAGAAATGGTTGTCTTTCGACAAATACAGTTTTCGAATATCACCCCTTCATGCGGACTTACATTTCTCCGAATGAGAAAAGGCCACGTAAAAAGGTGGCAGTATCGCCACCTTAATTGGTAATTCTATTTTGTTGCTCCACAGCTGCACTTATAGCCACTGACCACTTTTTCTGACCAGGCAGCTTTATCCACAACCCAACGGGTTCCATATTCGGCTGGATGATTGATTGTCTCGTATCCTGTAATGACCTGAATGATTTCAGAATGCCAAGCTCCACACATGGGGTTTGTATCAATATTACTGATTGTGTGCTGCTTCATTTGCTCAAAAGACCAGTCAGTCATATCAACCCCACAGCCATTACATATTTCTCGTTCACTGATTCCATAAATCGGAATCTGCTCAGTCCATGACTCTGTGATCACATACTGCTCATTATGCCCCTCTTCTGGATGATAAACCGTTTTGTAAACAGGTTCCCAGGAGTGCGAATGAGTGTTTGTGCTCGGTTTGTTGCTGGAGTTTGAGTTAGAACTGGAACCAGACGGCTTGTTAGTACCGGAAGATGAAGAGCTGCTGCTGGGCTTGTTGTTGGAAGTCGGCTTGCTCTCTGTTTTGTTCCCGGCTGTTTGGCTATCGGCTTGTTCCGTTTTGGAATCTGCAGTCTTCTGGTTACTGCCGTCCTTGGGTGCAGAATCAGTGTTTTTCGTTTCTACAGTCTTTTCTGTGGACCGCTTCTTCTTGTTATCAGAAGTATCCTGGTTTTCAGCATCTGCAGTTTTTTTTGAGTCCTTGTCAGAATCGGTGGTCTTTTCGTTGGTACTCGCCTTTTTTTCGGAAGATGCTTTTGATTTTTGTACTGTTTTCGACTCAGTATCAACGTTTGACTGATTGGCAACACAGCCAATCATGCCGATTCCAATAGATCCAGCCATGACAGCCGCCATGACGGCCAGTTTTGTTTTGTTCATAATCCTTGCTCTTTCATAAAGTGGTAAAAAGAAAACGGCAGAAGGAACCTGCCGCTTTCAGCTATGAAGCCACACCAGATACACTTCTGGTAGATTAATCATAGCACATCTAAAAAACGACAAAATGTAGATGTTATAGGATGTTTCAAACTATTGAATTTGTAACATACCAGTATTGCATAAATCTGCTCGCTAGGCCTCTCCAGGGCAGAATGTTGCCGCAAACAACCATTGCCACAATCCAGACAGCAGACCGTAGACCAGAATACCTCCGCAGGATACAGCTGCCCACAGAAGCAAACCACCTACTAACCCGATCCAGCCGCCGCTAAACAGGCTCATCCGAAACTCTTCATTGAAAACGAACATCAGAACACAAAGAACCAAAAAACCCATGAAGACTAAGTTCAAAACTCCCCAGATCAGCGTTACTGCATACAGCGGCAGGATTACGGCTGTCAACAGCACCCACAGGACGAAGAAGATCATTCGTTTGACGATCTCCCATAAAATCAGTAATGCGCTCATAATTTCCCTTTCTTCGCTCCTGCAGGCAGGAGCCATTTTTAATACTCGTCTTCGTCTTCTTCTTCGACTACTTCCGCAGTACTATCCTCGCCACGCTGGTACGACTCCCACCACGCCTTGTCCTCTAAAAATTCTTTTTCGGCCTGCTCCCGCTCTTCAACATTCTCAGGGTGCTCCTCGTCATAGACATCGCACAATGCCCAGTACTTTTCGCTGTCTTTGAAGTCTGCATTATCAGGCTTGTCGTGATAAAGTTGCATGACATCATAGCCCATGAATTCCTCAACATCCGAAAAACTTTCTCTACGTCTCTCTCCTAACGCTTTCTTTTGATCTTCTGTTAAAAATCTAGGAGCTAACTCCACCATTAGCAGTTCTCCCATATTCACCACGACACTTCCGCAGTGGCCCACAAACCAGTCTCCGGGACCGGGGCTATGGTGGTCTACCGGATCACATTCAGGAACGAGATCTGATTCATCAATTCCTGCTTCCCGGTTTTTCTCACGAAGAAATTCTCCCATCATTTCGAAGTCTTTGATTGCTCGATCACAGAAATCTGCAACACCAGCCCTGTCGAAGAATGGCTTCACTGTTTTAAGGATATGAGTCATTGTGAATGCCTGCGTTTCACTTACCAAAATACTAAGTTCAACATCAGGGTCCCAAGGTTTTGTCATATCAATTCTTCCTTTCATGATCGGAGAGACAATCAGCTGCCTCTCCTTTTTTGTTCTATCAAAGCATATCAGGATAACATGCATCATTTAGGCACGTCCTGATATTTTTCTATTTATATCTTTTTAATCGACAAGCTCATCTACCAGTGCCTGGTAATCCTGAGCCACACCAGAGGTCATATTCTCAAGAAGGATGGACTTTTTCAGGCTTGCTTCTTCTACCGGCTTTGCCTGGTAGCGGATCGTGGCCCGGAACATCTTGTCTCCGAACAACTCAGACAGAGTGTCGATCCATGTCTTCTCCAGCTTGTTCCGGTTGACCATGGTCGCAAGGATCTTGATATCCAGCGGCAGCCGATCCGTCTTCAACCATTCCATCGTTGTCATGATGGTTTCGTAGGTTCCTTCCAGGCCACCCCGATTGATCTTTGTCGGGATAATGATCAGGTCATTTTCCTCCGTGCAGGACGCGATCGTGTTGAAAGTCAGTGCATTCTTGAAAGGCTGGTTGTCGATGATCACATAGTCATAGGCATCCTTCACCTGCTGGATTCCAGAGCGCAGCGCTCTATACGGATCCAGAGAGCGATTCTTGAGCTGATAGTCCGTCATGGACAGCTCGATCCCGGAAGGGATGATATCCACATTCTCGTATTTGGTTCTGCAGATAGCCTCCTCTGATGAGCAGTTCCCTTCCATGACATCATGGATATCCCGACTGTCTCTGTGACTCTGGACATACTCTCCCAGGGCCGCCAGAGCAGCCATGAAGCCAGTTTCTGTTCGCGCTCGGTAATTCTCCAGCAGCTGATTGGAATCCCCCGTAGTGAGGCTGGATTCAGCTGTCAGGATGGATGTGACATTGCTCTGCGGGTCACAGTCAATGACCAGTACCCGCTTTCCTTTCGCATGAAGACCGTAAGCCAGGTTGAGCACTGTCTCTGACTTCCCGCATCCTCCCTTATGACTCAAAACATTGATAACCCTGCACATAGGCTTGTCCTTACCTTTCTAGCGTTTAACCTTCATCTGATGCGTTGACCAGATCTGTTTTGTCCACCACTTCGCTGACGATTTCAAATCCATTAGGATACAGCGGCGGGAATTTCTCGAAAAACCGGTGAAACTTCACATCGGTCTGATCAATGGTTTTCGTGATCGTATCCCACTTCAGGCCATTACACTGCCTGAATTTAAGAACGCTCTTCCCTTCTTCACTGGGGATGATCTCCTTGATCAGTTCCTTCGGAATATATGTTTCCCGGGTGTGAGGCAGCATGACCTGGCAGCATTCGATGCCTTCTGCCTCGACTGATTCATTCAGGATCTTCACCGGAAACGTCTCGATCCTCAGTCTCAGACACTGCGGAAAAAACTCCATTTTGATTTGCTCCTTTCTCCAGCAGTTCTTCCAGCGCCTGGACACCTTCCAGTGACTGGCACTTGATCGTGACTGCAAACGATTTCGTGATCTTTGTTTTGTGACCTGTCAGGTCTGTCAGATGCTCTGTGAGCCGTTTGGATTCCTGGACGATATCTTCGTCCTGGGACTGATCCTGTTCCTCCTGAGCGCTCTCCAGGGCTTTCAGATAGCTCTGGACCTGCCGGGGAGACAGCCCTACCTGGGCACCGATCCATTCCCGCTTTTTCCCTGCGGGCCGCTGCCCCTGTTCCGCAAGTAGGTTGTAGATGCCCAACGCAATCTCCACTTCCTTTTCCCGGATCTGCTTGCTTTTGTTTCTCTGCGCGTTGTTCCGGATCAGTCTAAGATATTCATCCGCATCATCCTGGGGTTGGGGAACAACTTTGACATCCATCAGGCCATCACCTTTTCCTTCTTCGTAATTCTTCGTGATGGCCTTCAAGCGGCGCTCTCCGGAAAGCAGCGTGTAATGTTTACCGTCCTCTCCGGATTGTTCATAGACCACTCCATTGCTTTCCTGACCATTCTCCTGAATGAGCTGGGCCATGGCTTCAACGTAAGCTTCCTCTTCTTCCGACTCTCCGTAGAAATTTCTCGGATTAGGCCGGATGTCGGTCACGCTGACCTTTTCAAACTTGACCCCGCCACTCATCAGATCCAATAAGCTGCTCATGGTTCATCCTCCTTCTATCAGGCATACAGCGCTGTGCAATCACTGTCAGCCTCAGTCAGGTATAACAAAGCATACGCAAAGGAAATGTCATCAATCAATTCCTCCAGGTCTTTGTCTCGACTTTTGTAACTGGTCAGTACCTTTTGCCACAGGCAGGCAGCTCCTTCATCAACGGGAATGTTCAGTTGTGGGTCTGTATTGCCTTCTGATCTCTCACAGATCCTCAGCAGACAGGCTCCTAATTCAACCATCTCTTTCTGTTCGTCCAGAACTGCTTTGTCCTCTTTTTTTAATTCTCCGGTTTTCCATCCATCTGCTGCTGCTTTCAAAATCATAAGCTGCTGTTCTTTTCTTCTCATCATCAGTATTCCTCCAATCATCGTTTATCCCCCTTCCATTTTATTTACCTCGTTCCTAATTTCTTCGTATCATGGCGGAAAGACGAATCAGCAAGGGCCGCGCAGCGGGCGCAGCTTTACCCTTGCTGATCGGCGAGCCATGGTAGCAATAAAGGAAAAAATAAGAGCGCTGGGCCTGCCCAGCCAATAAGAGCGTGCAGATAAGAGCGCGCTCTATGCGCCCACCGGTTGAAGGCGGCTAAGTTCCAGACGGTGCTTCTCGTCTTCTACCATGTCTTTGCGTTCCAGTGCCCGGATCAGTGTCTGCAGCTGTTCAGCGGACAAATGCAGCAGTACTTCTCCACCTTTGACTACCTCCTGCATCCGGTCACAAACTGTTTTCAGTTCCCGCTGATTTTTATCAGCTGACTTCATGGCTTTGGTTGCCCGGTCAATGACCTGACATTCAGTTGGCGTAAACCCTATCATCTTGTCCTCTCTCCATCATGATCTTTTCCAGATCATTCACAAACACTACCGGGCATGACAGGACTTTTCCGAGTCCACTTATCCAACCCTGCAGATACGGAAGATCCGCTTCCGTCCGGCCTTCTTCTTTGGCAACAGCTTCCATCTGTCTGGCTGCATGTAGTGCGTGTTCCGCATCCTTCGGCGATCTGTCTAGTGCCCAAAGGATTCCCTGAGCCAATCCCCGCATCTGCTGATACTCACATGGGTCATTCATCATGTTACGGATAGGGACGTGATATTTCTCTTCTTTTTTCATTTTCATTTCCTCCTTGTCTAATCATCTTGTCCTTACTCTTTCCACTGATTTCTTTTCTTCCTCTTTCTGGAAGTACTCCGCATTGCTGATGCGCTGGTCATACAGGTTGATCATCTGCCTGAGCTGGTCTTTTCGTTCCAGCAGCGGCCCCTTCGTCTCTTCTATCCTTTTGGTCAGAAGAGATTCATCCACTTTGGCCACATCCTCCACACGATCCAGCATCAGTTGCTGCAGCTCCCGGTCGAACTGTTCCAGATCCTGCTGACAGCCTTTCAGCTCGCCAGCCAGTTCTGCACGCCGGGCCTTCAGCTTATCCAGATTCTGCCGGTCCTTTTCCAGCAGATTCCTGTAGTGCATCCTGTCCAGACGCTTTTCGATCTGGGCAGCTTTCCATTTGTAGTAATTCTGTTTTGACGCCACTTTGTAAAATTCCTTTCCCTGGAACTGTGCATTTATCCCTGTCACCTCGAACAGATGACGCCGGGCTTCCCTGGCATAGGACCAGTCATTTTGATGGGCGATCACAGCCTCTATTTTCGGATCCGTTTCTGTTCGTCCGTTCCGACTGATGGCCCGTATGATCGCCTCTCTGGAATAATCCTCATCTCTGGAGATATGACTTGCCCGGATACACTTTTTGGATTCCGGCACTTTGAATCTCAGATCCTTCCGGCCTTTCTTCCGTTTCTGCTCGAAGATGCCTTTGATCTCAGCACAGGACCTGCGATCCAGGAAGCTATCCTTCTGATCAAAGTAATTCAGCAGTTTGTCTGTAGGGATCCGGATCCGTGCTGTTTTGTTCTCCTTGATCCACTCAAATTCTGTAGGGTCTACTTCGATCTTGTGGCGCTCCGGATCATACGGGATCCGGATGTGATACACCCCGTTTGACTGCGTCTCAATGATCTTGATGTCAGCGGTGAACTCAAAAAACTTCTCATTCATCTTTTGCTTTTCCACATCGTCATAGATCTTGAAGCCTACAGTACGCATATAGCTTTTCAGATCATCCATCGAAGAAACCCGGGGTATCACATAGTCCAGCGTCTTCTTGAGCATGGCGTGTTTGGAATCCGGTGCATTGCGGTCCATCCATTCCTTGTACGTCATGCCTTTGCTGTACTCGTTCTCCAGTACGCTAAGGCCATGTTCCTTGCAGACCTGATCCGCAGCAGACCGAAAGCGATTCTTTTCCTTGATCCAACTAATTTCCCATTGCTTCCCGTTTTTCAGATACGCATCGGCAATGATATGCGCATGGATGTTATTTGTGTTGTTGTGCACCGCTACCACGTACTGGGCCTGTCCACCTGAGATCCGGTCCATCCATTCCCGGGCTATCTCCATGCATACCTGTTCATCACCTTCACCCACAGGCAGTGAGATTTGGAAATGGTAACCGACATTTTTGTTGTTGCGAGAGGTCTGTCCATTTTTCATCATGTATCCAGCCAGAGCTGGTGAACCGGCGGTCATGTTTGTCTCGATGTAAGATCCACCACCCGTCTTCCGCTGTCTGTCTTTGAGATCCAGAACATAGTCAAGCGCTTTGACGATGTTACCCTTCAAGGACCAGAACCGTGTCGTTGCCATAGCATCCCCTTCCTTCTGGACAAAATAAAAACGAAGTCATAAACACTTCGCTCATCTAAGATTCAAGTTTCATTCTCTCTGCTTCTCAGCTGCTTCAAATAGATCGGGTCATTTTCCTGGAGATACTTTTCCAGTTCCGGATTGATGTTTCTGGTAACCAGGAAACTGTAGAATTCTTCCTTGTTCATCCGCTCGGCTTCAATGCAGGAAAAGAATTCATTTTTGATATCCCGCACTTCCATCAGCAAAGATTTGAAATCAGCATTCGCAAACAGAAGATCTGTATCTGTCGTCTGCTGAACTTTCTTGTAGATCCCGTTCATGGCTCTAGCCACCTGGTTAATATTGTCACCAATCTTCTTCATGCACTTGATCCGTTCCATCTCAATGTCTGAAACTTCCTGGATGTGGACAACTTCAGAAGCCAGGACACTCTCAATGAGCAGAGCTGAGACGCTGATGCCTAAAGATCTGGCAAAGCCAATGATCGTATAGTACAAGTCACTGCTTACACGAAAATGTATATCTTTGTCTTTCATAGCTCATCCTTTCTACCTACGCAAAAAGGGCCGGAACACTTTCCTGGCCCTTCGAATAGACTTCTCGCAGAATAAGGATATCATAGATAAAAAACGACAGAAAAGGAATTAAATAAGAAGTAACAATATTTAAATTCTGTCACTTGAGGTATAATCCGAACCTAGATGGGGTTTGGGGGACACCCCAAAGAAAGTTAAGACTGGATGGAACATCCAGTCTTAACCAGGGTGTGTACACAAACCCCTTGCTTGCTATTCTCAAACCCCTGTTTTCGAAGAAAACCGGGCCGCCCCTAAAAATCAACCTCTTTTGTCCCTCGGGACACCGAAATCGAGAAAATTAAGTATAACCAGTGCAGCGTCCGGCGGCCATAAGAATCACAAAAGATCCCTCAAAAAAGAACGAACAGTGAAAAAAGTCAGTCCGAAAACTGTGCATTTTCAAGATAACGAAGCGCTGTTTGTGGATCATGGAGAAATTTTATTTCGCCTTCTGGCGGAATAAAATCTCCAGAATAAGAGTAATAATAGCGATAAGAGAGAAGCAGTTTTCAGCTTTCCTGGAAAGAACAAAAACAAAAAAGTGGTGAACGTTCACCACTAAACTGAGATTTTATAAATGGTTTCTTCCGTCAGACGGAACGCATGAGTTGCAATCATGCGGTCGTCTTTTTTTGTAATGAATCCTTTCACATGGATATAATCGCCCACGTTTATGCTCTCCAAGAAATCAAAGTGTTCAGATTCAAAACGGATTTCCAGATTACGTTTTCCATCTGCAAACTCTACGGGAATAACGATTGCTTTCTGTTCTGACTCCCATAAAGTTAGATGCGGTTCAGAAATAATTTTTGCCCTTCCTTCAAAGGGTTTGCGAAACTGGTCATACCAGATTCTTGCTCTTTTGATTTCATCCAATATCAGTTTTTCCATTATTTACCTACTAAGCTTTCGCTCTCTATCTGATTTCTTCGCACCGCTGGAGGAAGAAAGGTCAAGGTGAAAAGCGAAGCGTGCCTTGACCTGCATGACGTAAGCGGTAGCGATAAGAGAAAAAATAAGAGTAATAAAAGCAATAAGAGTCCTGGAGGTTTTCAGAATAATGAGGCAATTATGGAATCAAAAAAGCGGATGGGGTTTCCGCTTTCGTTTACATCTGGAGAACCGATACCAGCATTGGTTTCTCTTCTTTCACCAGCACGATCTGCTCAGAAAGTGCCTCACCAATCAGAAAAAAATCATCATTCTTGATTGGTAAAGTCCTGCCTTCCTCGTCATAACGAGTAAACAGCAGTGGACCAGTAAGCACTTCCACCAGTTCATTATCCTGAAAGACCAGTGCGCTTGGGTCCATCCGATTCAACTTTCCTTCTTCATTCGCCCAGGCATCAATCCCCATCTGTTCCAGCTTTGGGAAGAACAGGGATACATTTTCAATCAGTCCTCTGACCGCATTCTGCATCACAGACAGATTGATTTCTTTTGCAGAATTTCTCAGAAGACAACCATTTTCATATACTGCATATTCGTTCATATCGTTACCTCCTTGTGCTTTCAGCTCTGATTAAATAACGAACCAATCTATGAACAGCGAGACAAACGGGGCTACTGTGACCGCCAATACAACGAACTTCATGAACAGAGAATCCCTGACAAATTTCTCAGGCTGTTCGTTGTTTTTTTCAGTCAGGATTTGATTTTGCTTTTTTAACCGAGCGTTGTTTGCGAATTCAGGAATCATAATTTTCTCCTTTGAGCACTAGCTCTCTCTGATTTCTTCGCACCGCTGGAGGAAGAAAGGTCAAGAGTAGGAGCGCAGCGGCTCTTGACCTGCATGACGTAAGCGGTAGCTATAAGGGCAAAAATAAGAGAAATAAAAGCAATAAAGAAACACATATCTCTGGATTAAAAAAAGCGGATTTGCACCGCTTCTCTGCTATTCTGCAATCGTCCAGAACCGCTTGTATCGACCTGCTTCCTGGTTCCAGTAAGCCCCAGCAGTGCCGGAATAGTGAACCAGTCGGCCAAGGATGTACTCATTTCCATCCTCATCCCTTTCAAGTACGTTGAGTTCTTCGGCCAAATCATAGGCAAGATTTCTTGCCTCTCTGAAATCATCAGCATGGATTGAGTCCATATCGAACTCTTCATCCAGAAGAGATTTCAGCGTTTCAAGGTTGCCCATATTATCCTCCTGAGCTTTGTTGCTCTCTCTGATTTCTTCGCACCACACGCAAAGTGAACCCTTGTGGATGAATCAGGTGTGGTACCAATAGAAGCAAAATAGAAGATATAAAAGTTATAAAAGCGTCATCAAGAAATTTCCTGGAGAAGAAAAAGATGGCATTTCTGCCATCTTTATCTCAGAATATCGACGCGTTCCGCGACGAACGCATAGTTGCTGTAAGTCCGGCCATCTTTCACTGTTGGACGACTGGCTATACGTCCCTTGACTGTGACCCATGTTCCTTTGGAACAGCTTTGAACCACTTCAGCCATGCCTCTCCAGACTTCTACTTCCACGGTGTCATTTTCATAAACCCCCTGTGCATTTGCAAATGGTCGTTCAACATCAATGTGCAAAGAGGTCATTTTAATTCCGCCGGGAGTTTCTCTGACCTCCGGTTCTTTTGCAATTTTGCCAGCTATACAGAACACATTCAACATTACTTTTACCTCCTGAGCTTTATCACTCTCTCTGATTTCTTCGCACCACACGCAAAGCGAAATCCACAAGGGCTGCCGCAGGCAGACGAAGTGGACCCTTGTGGATGAAGCGAGTGTGGTACCAATAGAAGCAAAATAAGAGATATAAGAGCCATCATAGCTGCAGAGATTTGTTGTAAAAAAGTGGCAAATCTACCACCTTTCAAATCCCACTATATCCAGAGCCAGGTTGGACGAACTCCGGTCACAATGCACTACACAGTCACT